>Ga0222706_1000083_pt1 | contig 34960 bp, 34 predicted proteins | sample AntAcemetage1572_FD_179829 | JGI IMG/M metagenome (GOLD analysis project Ga0222706, IMG submission 179829) | Saline water microbial communities from Ace Lake, Antarctica - #1572 | ecosystem: Environmental > Aquatic > Non-marine Saline and Alkaline > Saline | place: Antarctica: Ace Lake...
TGTTTCGCTGGCGCGCAGCAGAAAAGCCGGCGCAGCACTTCGCGTGGCTGCAAAAGCGCATTCGGGCTCAGCTGGAACTGGGCAGCACACAGACGCAGTGCAGCCGCACGGCCAATACCTGCGCGAACCTGATCAAGATGTGGCCCGCGTTGTGGACGTTCCTGCACAACCCGCTGGTGCCACCGACCAACAATGCCGCGGAGAGGGTGCTGCGCGACTACGTGATCAAACGCAAGCTGTCGTACTGCACGCGTTCCAAGCGGGGGATGGACTTCACCGAGCGCATCTTCTCAACGGTGCAGACCTGCAAGATGCAAGGGCGCGTGGCATACGACTTCATCACCGAAGCGGTGCAGAGCTGGAGCGCCCACCTGCGCCCTCCCAGCCTGGTGCCCGAACACATCCACTTCCATCACACCTACGCTTGAGGTCAGGCGGGCGGCGGGTCGCTCTGCTGTTTGGTAAACCTGAAGGGGGGGGTGAACAGATACGGTGCCTGCTTAAGCATTTGAGCGCATCCGCCCCCTGCTTGGGGCGCAGACAGTCAAAGACGGCATACCGCAGGCTGTGGTGGAAGCACACGTCATGCTTGATATCTCCATTGTCAAGGCATGGCGCGAGCACTTGGGGTTAACGCAGCAAGAGGTGAGCGACCGCGCTGGCTTGTTGCAACCTGCCTTTTTACGTATTGAAGCAGGCAGCAAGCCGCACAAGGCAACACGGGACCAATCTGGCCGCAGCCATCGGCATCACATCTGAGCAGTTGCTGTAAGTCACGGGTTAAACAAGAAGGTGTAACCGTTTATATATTTGACGATGCCTGCTTGTTAGAAATATCAAGAGACTGTGGTCGCATCAAATATGTGGACGGTTACGCTGCACTGCTTAGTCCACGTTCCAGCTGCATATTCAGCCATACAAATAACAGCTGAAACAGAATCATTCTGACCCAATCAACTTTTCAACCAGGCCCGACAGCGCAAGCGGGCTGAAGGGCTTGACCATATAGGCGTCGCATCCCACGGCATGGCCGCGTTCCACGTCAGCGGTTTGTCCTCGGGCTGTCAGCATGATAACTTTTGTTGTCAATTTAAGCATGTCATCTGTTTTTATTTTTTCACAGACTTGGAAGCCGTCCAGGCTGCCAGGCATCATGACATCAAGCAACACAATACAAGGCCGCAAGTTACATGCCATACGCCACGCATCTTCACCATTGTCTGCTTCGTACAGTTCAAATTTCTCTGACTGCATGGTCATCATGATTAGTTTACGGATGTCTGACTGATCGTCTACGATCAAGGCGTTGCATATCATTGGATTTCCTTCTTAATGTGCGATGCGAGTTCGGTCAGGTCGCCGGCGTTGGGCAAGGCGGCCAGCGGTATCCCCAAGATGGCAACCGTGCCCACGCCCATTTTGCTGGTGAGTTTGATCCTGCCTTTGTGCAATTCAGCGATTTCTTTGACCATGCTTAAACCAAGGCCAGTGCCAGGAATATTGCCCGACGCATCCGCGCGATAAAACCGTTCAAAGGCTTTATCCAGCTGTTCCGGTGACATACCGATACCTTGGTCGGAAATTTCGATCACGGCAAACGGCTCTGCCCCAACGGTATCGATATGGACGTTTAAGGTCACCGCGCCCCCTTGTGGCGAATATTTGAAGGCATTGCTCAAGAGGTTGTTGATGGCAAGCTGCATTTTTTCGGGGTCGATCATCACACTGACATTGGGCACTGTCGCCACATTCACTTGACGGTCTGTGTCAGTCCGCATCAAACCCTTCACGCTGTTTTCAATCAGCTCATGCAAGGAGTGACTCTGAATTTTTAGGTCCAGCCCACGACGCGATTCAATACGCGCCAAGTCCAGCAGTTCGTTAACCATCTTCACCAACAACCCCGACTGTCTGTGGATGGTTCGCAGCATGTCGGCCCGTTGTTCCTCCGTAAATTTACGATGTATGAGCAGTTCGGAAAATCCGAAAATACTCACCATGGGTGTGCGTAATTCGTGGGCGGCTGCAGCTAGAAACTCGCTTTTCATTCGGTCTACTTCGGTTTCATGGGTGATGTCACGCAGGTAGTAAACGGTACCGCCGTCCGGGCTGTGGGCGCAGGCCAGGCGAATGATTCGGGAGCGCGGTCGCGCAAGGTGCAGTGTTGTCTGTAACTTTTCAGATTCATACGTTTCGCGCAAGACCGCGAGCGAGGGGCAGTCACCCGTATCTTTGTCACTTAGATCCAGCAACCACGCATCCAAATCCGTCAGGCACATATCCAATGCTTCGGCGCGTTTTAACCCCAATATCTCCAAGAACGCAGAGTTCACGTGCAGGATGGTCTGCTCACTGTCGAAAAACACCACACCGTGAATATTCAACTCCAGAATAGAGCTGAGTTGCTCACTGCGATGACGTAAGCGCATTGAGATTCTCTCGGCATCCAACGCCGACATTCGGGTGGTTTGTGCCAGTAACAAGGTATCAGCAGCAGCATCGTGTTTTGCAAAATCAGAAAAAGAGAGCCCTGCATCTTGCTGCTCAGCATAGCTCTGCAGTATTGGTGTCAACAGCAACAAAAGTGTGTTGTTTTCACCCTGTTCTGGACACCCCCGAAATGTGACACCTTCGCCTGTGCAACTCACCAGCGTCAACGTCTCTCCGACATTGCGCTGCAAGTCTTCGTAAGTATCCATATTTTTCGGACACAAGACCTGGAAGACATTGTTCAGGTGTATCCGGTGTTCGATCGGCCCGACGATTTTTTGCATGGATCGTCCAAGTTGAACGATATGAAGCTGCTCGTCGAGCTGAACGTAAAACGGAAAGGCCCGAGAAAACCCGTTTGCGTTTAGGAAGGGTTGCTGAGAAAGCGTCAGTTTGATGATGGCTGCCATGACTTAGGGTGTGGCAGAGACTTCGCGCACGAAAAAGATATCTTCTTCCAGCGGGTGCAGCCTGGGATGTTGCAAACTGATCGTTACCTGCTGATCAAAGCGTTTTGCCAAGCCACGAACCAGCCCGATCACCATCGGCGCAAGCCCGGCACGGGTCGAAGCGTAGTGCAGCAGGTATTCATCCTCCGACAGAGGAGTAACTCGGAACAGTGGCATCCGCAACTGCGGGAAGATCGCCCCGACGCGGCCATGCATGTCATTCAGGTTTCCCAAGAACTCGCGCAGTGAACTGCCGCCTGCGTTTAGCATGTTGCCGTAACCCTCCTTGGCGGTGTAGGTGATCCAATATTCTCCAAACGCCTCAAGCACTTGCTCGGCCGGCAACCCCAGCCGTTGACTGACGGCCTCGACAAGCCGATAGGTTACGTCGTCGTTGTAGCTTTGCATGGCTACAAATCCGTCCGATGCGAGACCCGCATGCGCACAAACACTACGCCAGCCAGCTTCGCCTTTTAAGGAAATAACCAGCTCTTCAATGGCGCGATTGACAAGTCCGTACAAGATGATTTTCCTTCAACTATAGTATTAAAAATTCAGCCAATCAAGCTGGCTGGAAACGCTGATAGGGTCGCAAGCAACAGATATCATGAGTGAAGCGGTTGTTCCCTCACTTTTGTTGCTAAACAACATAATTTTTCCTTTGTGCAGTTCTGCTATCTCACGCACCAGACTCAAGCTCAGGCCAGAACCGGGAATGCTTCCTGATGCATCTGCCCAGCAGAACCGCTTAAATGCCCGCGTTGGTTGCTTCGGTGTCGACTCTTTGCCTATGTCAGCTATCGGCACCAATTCTCCGAACTTGAGCCGACAGGAAACGAAAGCTAGGGATTTACTGGAAGACAGCCTCGACATAAGCAGACATGCTGTGCCCGCGTCCTGATCCCATCCAGTGTGTTCCGGCGAATCTGACAGAACACCTTCAGAGCCCGGCTTTTGCCGACCTGGCTCGTCACCCAGACCATCCCCGCGCCTTCACGCGCTCGCGCAAGCTGCCCCCGCCCACGTTGGTCGCCTACCTGTGCGGGTTTCGCGGGGGCGGCGTGCACAAGTGAGATTGACAGCTTCTTTGCCCACATGGACTCAGACCTGAGCGTTTTGCGTCATCTCGGCGACCGGGTATTGGCCAGGGCACGTGCCAAGTTGCATGTCCCTGCCCTGTGGGGGTTTGAACGCCAAGCTGATGCAAGAGATGCAGGACCAAGGCCTGATCGCGCTGCGGAAAGGCCACCGCATGGTCTGCGCCGACCGCCACAGCGCTGATGCCAGCACAGCGCGCCTGTCACCGCACGCGCAACCTGGCCGCGCCCAGTCAACACGCTTTGGGACTTTATTTGTCGGGCAACGAGGTTATGCTGCACATCGCCGTGGGCCCTGAGAGCGAGGGAGAGCGACTGTTAGCGGTTCTGAACAAGCGCGCAAATCTGGTTGTGAGACCGCGTTTTTGACGTGTGCGCTGTGAGCGGTCTGGGCGTGCCGCGCTGCGTAAGAGCGGGCTTTAGGGAGGCAGCGGGCCCGCGTTTGAGCCTGGGCACAGTCTCGCAGGCCCATGGCCTGGTCAGCCAGGCGTTGGCGGCACCGGTGGCGCAGTTGCACGCCGAGCTGCAACACGCACCGGTGTGCCACGCCGATGAGACACGCCACCAGAGCCACGGGCACACGATGTGGATGTGGGTGCTGGCCAGCGACTGGGGGGTGCGCTTTCGTATCGATCCCTCGCGCGCGCAGCTCGCCGCCAAACTGCTGCTGGGCGAGCGGCCCAGCTTTATCACCGTGAGCGACCGCTATGCGGGCTACAACCACCTGCCGATCGGGCAGCGCCAGGTCTGCTGGGCGCACCCGCTGCGCGACTTTGAGCGCATCGCAGGACGCGCGGGATTCGGTGGGCGCGTGGGCCAGCGTCTGCTGGGCTACGGGTGCTTGCTGTTTCGCTGGCGTGCAGCGGACAAGCCGGCGCAGCACTTCGCGTGGCTGCAAAAGCGCATTCGGATTCAGCTGTAGCTGGGCAGCACACAGACGCAGTGCAGCCGCACGGCCAATACCTGCGCGAACCTGATCAAGATCTGGCCCGCGCTGAGGACGTTCCTGCACAACCCGCTGGCGCCATCAACCAGCAGCGCCGCCGAGCGGGCGCTGCGCGACCACGTGATCAAACGCAAGCTGTCGTACTGCACACGATCCAAGCGAGGAATGGACTTCACCGAGCGCATCTTCTCAACGGTGCAGACCTGCAAGATGCAGACTCGCGTGGCCTACGACTTCATCTGCGAAGCGGTGCAGAGCTGGTGCGCTCACCTGCGATCTCCCAGCCTGGTGCCCGGACACATCCACTTCCATCACACCTACGCCTGAGGCCGGGTGGGCTGTGGGTCGCTTCGCTGTTTGGTGAACCCCCTTGGGCGGGGGGTGAACAGACACGTCAAAACACAAACCCCATCCCTCTCAGGCTTACAAACGGGCGGCTTAAGTTCGGTGGATCGGGAGCTGCCCAGGGTGTGTAACCTGTCGCCGGGCGTTAAGTCGCTGAAGGTGGACGTCGCCGCAGTGCAGGGCGAGCTGTTCGCCAGCTTCTGCCTGGCCATGCTCACCGGCGTGCTGTGCATCTACATCGTGCTGGTGCTCACCTCGTGACCTTCCTCAGCCTGCTGATAATCCCAGCGAGGTTTACCGTGATAGACGATGTGTCGATCTTCTTTGCGCGGCTGTTTAGGCGGTCGCCAAAGGACGCATCAAGCGAGAGCCATCCATCGGAACAGCCAGCACATCAGGCCGCTCGGTGAGTTCGATGTGAACCTGATCCCGAGCCAAAAAGCATGGATTGATCGCTCCCAATCACTCGTCAACCCCTGTCTGCTTTTTGATCTTCTCAACATCAAACAAGAAGGCACGGTTTTTGAGTATCGCCACAAACACCACGCCGCCTATCGTGTTGCCCAGCAACACCACCACCAAAAACGAGAGGTAGCTTGCTATGCCAACCGTCTGGCCGTATATCAGGGCGGCAAACACCTCAATATTGCCCACGATGCTGTGATGCAGCCCCAAAAACCCGATGCTGCCGGTGATGAGGGACACCAGCACAATGCGGCTGATGGTGTCGCGAGCCGAGGTGACCAGCCAGGCCGCTACCCCCATCATCCAGCCGGCGAGCACAGCGCTGCTGAATATGACCCACCATTCGAAGTGCAGAACATGTTGCGCATAGGCATCAATGTCCTCGACGCTGAACAGCGCCATGCGGATGCCCAGCCCAATCATCAGCGCTGCAAACAGACAACCGCCTGCGATGTTGCCGACAATGACAATGCCCCACAGACGCAGCAGCTTGCTCAATGGCTGAAGTTTGTTGAGCACCGGCAGGCTCAGCAGCGAGGTCTGTTCGGTGAACAGCAGCGACTGTCCAATGACGACGATGATGAACCCCAACGGGTACAGCAGCGACGCCAGCGTGATGGCGTACTGGCTCGGCATCAGCTCGCTCAGCAAGGCGAACACCGACAGGATCACGAACAGACTGAAGCCGATCTCCATGCCAGCCGTGAAGGCGCTGGTGAACAGGGAGCCCAGCGAGCGGTCAAAGGTTTCTCTGGCATGCATGACCTGCTCGACCAGAATGCTCGCATGGCTCTTGGGCTTGCTGGAATCATCGTCGCGGGCGACCTCCTTGATGATGGCCTTTTCCTCGTCGCTGACAGCCTCGGAAAAATCTTCGTCTTTCAGTTCGCCGGTGGCGTGGGTTTCACTGCCGTGCTCACGGCCTGTGCCGCTGCTGTTGCCATCCGCACCGGATTCCGCCGCAGACGCTGCGCCCGCATCACCGCCTTTGTCCTGAGCGTTGTGGCTGCCAGAAACATCGCCAGTTTGACTTTTGCTTTGGGGCATGAGCGGACCTCTTGGGTGGGGGGGTCGAGTCTGACCGGCAACACCCGGGTCGGGTGTAGGAAGGCTGCGTGATACGCGCAGCCGATCGGCGAGCAGCGTTCAAGAGACATCGGCCCGAGCGCTGTCGCGATCAGATCACGCCGTCGAACACCATCACGTCCACCACATCGCCCACCGCTACATTGCCCTGGTTGTGGTGCAGCACGATCAGGCCATTGGCTTGGACCATTGAGCTCAACACGCCCGAGCCTTGGTTGCCGGTGATACGCACTTGTAATCGACCTTGTGCGTCGCGCGTCACGAGACCGCGCTGGTACTCGGTGCGACCGGGTTTCTTGCGCAGCGGCTCGCTGCTGTAAGCCTGCAGCAGCTCGGGCTCGGCATCGGTGCAGCCCATGAGGCGCAGCAAAGCAGGGCGGACAAATGCCAGAAAGGTGACCATGACTGCCACCGGGTTGCCTGGGAGTCCAAACAGGACAGCGGACTTGTTGTTTTCTGTGATCCGGCCGACCGCCATGGGGCGACCCGGCCGCATCGCGATGCGCCAGAACACCACGTCGCCGAGCTGCTTCATCATGGTTTTGGTGTGGTCGGCTTCGCCCATGCTGACACCGCCGCTGGTGATGATGGCGTCTGCCGATTGCGCGGCCTGGCGGAAGGCGGCCTCCAGGGCGGCAGGCTCGTCTTTCACCACGCCCATGTCGACCACCTCCACGCCCAGGCGCGTGAGAAGGCCGTAGACGGTGTAGCGGTTGCTGTCGAACACAGCGCCTTCGCGCGGTGCTTCGCCCAGGCTCACGATTTCATCGCCAGTGGAGAAATACGCCACCCGGATGCGGCGAAACACCTCGACCTCGGCCAGACCCACGCTGGCGATCAGCCCCAGCGCTGCGGGACCGAGGCGCTGGCCTTGGCGCAGGGCGGGCTGGCCGGCCATCAGGTCTTCGCCGAGCAGGCGCCGGTTATCGCCGGTTTTCACCACACCGGGTGGCAATTCGATGGTGTCGCTCTCGGCGGTCACAAACTCCAGCGGCACCACGGTGTCCAGACCGGTCGGCAGGATGGCGCCGGTCATGATTTTCAGGCACTCGCCCGGCGCCACAGGGCCGGTCCATCCGGCCCCTGCGTAGGCGGTGCCGACCACCCGCAGCTTCAGTGATTGCCCGGGCTGCAGGGCGGCGCTGTCGAACGCGAAGCCGTCCATCGCCGAGTTGTCGTGCGCCGGTACGCTGATGGGGCATATCACATCGCACGCGAGTACCCGGCCCAGCGCGGCTAACACGCCGACCTGCTCGGTCTCTGTGACCGGCTGCACCAGCCGGGCGAGAAACTCGTTGACCTGGTGCGCGGGCAGCGCTTTCGGGTCGTAACCCTGCAGCTCGGCGGCAATCTGCTCGATGCTTTTCATGGGCTCAGGGCTTTTCCAGCGCGTGCAGTTCGGTCAGGGTGTTGGTGTTGCAGAACGCGCGCGGATCGTCACCCGGCTGGTCGAAGGGAATCAGCACGGTGCGGTGCTGGTCGGTCCAGCGGTCGATTTTGCGCCCGCCGCCCTGGGTGAATGCCACCAGGCTCTCCAGCAGTTCCACCCGCATCAGGCTGAACACCGGCTGGGCGCGCACCTGGCCATCGTCTTCGAGCGCCGCCGCCATCGCGATTTCAGTTCTGTCGTCTTCAAAGGCGCTGGCCAGGCGTTGCGCAAGATCGAGCGGGAACAGCGGGCTGTCGCAAGGCACCGTGAGCAGGTAGGGTGTTTCGCAGCGCTCCAGTCCGGTCAAGAACCCGGCCAGTGGACCTGCGTAGTCGCTCAGCGTGTCGGGCCACACCGGCGCGCCGAAGGCCTCGTAGGCTGCCAGGTTGCGGTTGGCGTTGAGCATCAGCTCCCCTATCAGCCCGCCTTCCTGCATTTGCAGGCGCAACACGGTGTGCAGCGCCAACGGCGTGCCGTTGAAGTTCTGCAAGCCTTTGTCGACCCCGCCCATGCGCGAGCCACGGCCGCCAGCGAGCACGAGAGCGGTGATTTCAGATGGTTGGATCAAAAAAGTCTCCGATGGAAGAAATGCCTTTTCCAGCACAAGCTGTGGAACCGGCTTTGCCGGGCCACAGGCGGGCCCCCCCTTGGGGGGGTGACGCGAAGCGGCGCGGGGGATTCTATCTACCCGCCGATGTAACTCATCTCCACCCGTCGCGCGCTGCCGCCCGTATCCGGGGCCAGGCTGGCGCGGAGCTGGGAGTAGCGGTCAACGCGGCCTTGCCAAATGTCGGCGATGGCGCCCGCGATTTGCTCGTCGCTGGCGCCGCCGCGCACCAGGGGGCGCAGATCGTGCCCCTCACTGGCGAACAGGCACAGGTAGAGCTTGCCCTCGGTGGAGAGGCGAGCGCGGTTGCAGTCGCCACAAAACGCCTGGGTCACGCTGCTGATCACGCCAATTTCGCCTGCAGCCTTGTCGTGCTGGCCCAGTGCATCGGCATAGCCCCAGCGCTCGGCGGTCTCGCCGGTGGCCGACGGCTCCAGCTGTACCAGCGGCAGCTCGCTCGTGATGCGCTGCACCACCTTGGCGCTGGGCAGCACCTCGTCCATGCGCCAGCCGTTGGTGGCGCCCACGTCCATGTACTCAATGAAGCGGAGCACCACGCCGGTGCCCCGGAAGTGCCGCGCCATCGGCAAGATCTCATGGTCGTTGGTGCCTCGCTTGACCACCATGTTGACCTTGATCGGTCCCAGGCCGGCGGCCAGCGCCGCGTCGATGCCGCGCAACACGTCGCGCACCGGAAAGTCCGCATCGTTCATGGCGCGAAACACCGCGTCATCCAGACCGTCCAGGCTCACCGTGATGCGCTGCAGACCGGCATCTTTCAACGCTTGTGCCTTGCGCTCCAGCAGCGAGCCGTTGGTGGTGAGGGTGATGTCCAGCGGGTTGCCTTCCACCGTGCGCAAGGCCGCGAGCTGCTCGATCAGGCGCTCGATGTGCTTGCGCAGCAGCGGCTCGCCACCGGTGAGGCGAATTTTCTGTACACCGTGCGCAAGAAACTGGCGCGCCAGCCGCGTCAACTCTTCGAAGCTGAGCAGCGCGCTGTGGGGCAGATAGGGGTAGTCCTTGTCGAACACCTCTTTGGGCATGCAGTAGCTGCAACGGAAATTGCAGCGGTCGGTCACGCTGATGCGCAGATCGCGCAAGGGGCGACCCAGCGCGTCCAGCAGGTGGCCGCTGGCCGGCAGCGGGTCGGAAGACAGGGCCACAGGCCGCACGCGGTTGCGGTGGTCCACCAGGGGAATCAATCGTTCTAACATCAGCTGATTATGGTGGAGACCCCTCACCTGGCCCGTTACCCTCCCTACGATTCGTTGGCTGCAGGTGCCACATCTTGCGCGGCCCCGACCAGCGCTTGAGAGGCCAGGCGCAAACTCAGCCGGGCGACCGTACCAACCCCCTCACTGCTCTCAAGCGTCACCGAGCCGCCGTGGATCTCGGCAATTTCCTTCACCAGGTTCAACCCCAGGCCGGTCCCGGGGATGTGGCCTGATCTGTCGGCGCGGTAAAAGCGCTCGAAAGCGCGGGCCAGCTGGTCGGGCTTCATGCCCACGCCTTGGTCGCTGACAGCGATGCAAGCCCAACCGCCTTCGGCGTTTTCGCTGAGCGACACGTCCAGCGCAACCTGAGCTTCTCCAAGCGAATACTTGAAAGCATTGTCCAGCAGGTTGCCCAGCGCCTGCTGGATCTTTTGCGGGTCGGCCATCACTTGCATCTGGGGCAGCTTGCCGACGCAGACGGCCCGCCCGAGGTCTTCATTGGCCACGCCGTCCAGCGCGTTTCGGATCAGCTCCACCAGCGAGGTGGGCACGATGCGGAAGTCCTGGCCTTGGCGCGCCTCGATGCGCGAAATGTCCAGCAGGTCCTGCACCACGTTGGACAGCAGCGTGCCTTGGCGGTGCACGGTTTGCAGCAGGTCTTTTTGCTTTTCTTCGCTGTAGCGCCGGTGGATCATGAGCTCGGTGAAGCCCACAATGCTGGCCAGTGGTGTGCGAAGCTCGTGAGCGGCGGTGGTGAGGAACTCGCTTTTCATCCGGTTGACCTCAAACTGATGCGTGATATCGCGGAAGTACAGAAACGTTTCACCGCTGCCGCGCAGGTTGTGGCGCAGCTCCCGTTCCAGAACCCGGCGAACCGGGTGACTGAGCACCAGCACCTGCCGGCTTGTCTCGTGAAGTTCACTGAAGATGGATGGGTAGGTGTCGTGGTCTTCACAAAGGGTGCGGAACCAGCTGTCGAAGGCCTGCAAGGTGCACCGGTCGGGCACTTGACCGACCATGGCCAGCAATGCCGGGTTGCTCGACACCAGTGTGCCTTGTGCATCAAAGACAGCGAACCCGTCGGGGCTCAGGTTGAAGGTGGCATTGAGGCGCGCGGTGCGTTCGATCAGCTGGCGTTTGATTTCGATCTGGCTGCTCACGTCTTCAATAACGCTGACGTAGTGGGTGATCTCGCCCGCTGCGTCTCGCACGGGAGAGACCGACAGCTTGTTGTAAAACGGACTGCCGTCCTGGCGATGATGGTGCAGGGTGAGGGTAAGCTCCGCGCCGGTCTGCATCGCGCTGTCGATCGAGGCTTGCGCCTCAGCGTCTGTGTTTGGCCCTCTGAGCAGGTCGGCAGAGAGACCCAGCACGTCGTTGGCTGTGTAACCGGTGATGAGAGTGAAGGCTGGGTTCACATGCGCAATGGGCTGTGGAAATTGCCGTGCATGGCTGATCATGATGCCGTTCAAGGCGCAGTCGATCACGCGCTCATACAGTGCCAGATGGGCCTTAGCCTGCTTCGCCTCGCTGAGATCGCGCACGATGCAGGTGAAGCTGATCTCCGGGTCGCCGCGCGTCTCACCAATGAGCAGCTCGACCGGAAACACCGAGTCACCGCCACGCTGGGCCATCCACTCCACTTGGCCGATACGCGTGTTGGTGGTGAAAATGAGAGCGCTTTTGGTCAGCGCCTCGAGCATCCGCTTTGGATGCATACCAGCCAGAAAGCTCTCCAGCGGCTGGCCCAGCATGACCTGGGCGCGATGACCAAAGATCCGTTCGGCGGCTGGGTTCGCGGTAACGATGCGCCCATCAGCGGCGACACCCACTATGGCATCGGCGGCGGTGTCCAGGACGGCGCGCAGGCGAGCCAGCTTCTGCTGTGCGTCCTGCATGCGGTCTGCGAGCTCCTGCGAAGCCCAGTTGATGGCAAGTCCCAACTCGCGAACCTCGCGGCTGCGCCAATGAATCTTCAACACACCGCCGGGCCTGGCTGCCACGCAGGTGGCGAATTCGGCCAGCTCGCCAATCGGCCGGATCGAGCGCTGCAGCACCCCATAGAACACCAGCAACCCAATAAGGGCGGTGATCACCCCGCCGATCGAGCCGATCAGCCAGTTGCGGTTGGACTGCGCCATGTTGTACCGGTGGCTGAAGGTGACCTCCACCCAGCCCTCGGCTGTCAGCGTTTTGGGGTCTGCCGGTGCGCCGGGATGACCGGCACGGGCGCTGATCAGGGTGGCATGCGAGACCACCTGACCGCTGGGGCTGGCGGGCGCCGGACCAGGACCGGACAGATGCTGATCGCGGGGGTAGTTGGTCACCATACTTCCGTCAGACTGCCGACTGATCCGCAGCACCGCCTGACCGCCGGGAGACACCACCTGCACCGACTGCAGGCCGGGCAGCGAGGCAATTTCCTGCAGCGTGAATTCCAGCGTGACGTAGTCGCGCTCGATCACCGGCCCTGCGCTGCTCTTGGCGGCCAATCGGGCCAGCGCCATCGCCCAGGCCTGGCTTTCTTCGCGGGTCTGTTGCTGAGACCGTAGGTATGACAGGCCGCCGGTGATGATGACCCCGCCCACACACACTGAGATGAATAGGATCAAGAGCTGGGCGCTCAGGGTCCGTCGGCCCATCCAGCGGATCGGCGAGACCAGTGCTCGGGCCAAAATACTCACGGCTTAGGGCTTGTCTTGAAGCACCACATAGCGCTCCAGCGCCAGACGCTCCAGCGGCTCGTAGTCGCGTGCGTAGGAGGCCGTGATGGGGTCTGGCATCTGCACCGCATCAAGCAACCGCTGCAGGGCCGGCGCACCCGCACCCTGGGTGAGCGTGCGGGTGATGCAGGCCTGGACTGCGGCGGAAACCCGAGGGTGGACCACGATGGGGTTGGGTGCGAACGCTTGGGTTTCATAGAGCACCCGCAATTGGCTGCTGATGGCTGGCGGTTCGCTGCTGAGTGTTGTCATCACGCCGCCTGCTGCCGCAGCATGGCCGACGATCACATGCCGGTAGGCGTTGCTGTGGGTACCCACGTAGTCTGCCTGTGTCTCCACTTGGTGCTCCCGCTCCAGCAGAGCCCGCACATAGAGCGAAGCTCCGAACGCATTGGGAGCCGGGTAGGCGATGCGCTGGCCTTCCAGATCGGCCAAGGTCTGGACCGTGCTATCGGCGCGTACCACCAGGACACCCTTGTGCGCTCGCTTGCCCTCGCGCACCAGGGGCACATAGCCCTGGGCCTTCTTGGCCATCACCGCGTGGTACGGGTTCGTGTAGGCGATGTCAAAGTCGCCTTTCAAGAGCTGTCCTTCAAACTGGGGAATGGAGAGCGAAACCTGAAACACCACTGGCTGCCCGCAGGCCTTGGCCAGCGTCTGGGCGATGGGTGTCCACTGCCGGTGCAGTTCCACCGACGGAAACTGCGGCTTCACCCCCAGGCGCAAGGGGCTGGCAGGCTGGGCCTTCGCATGCACCTGCGCATGGGCCCAAGCGCTCCAGAGGAGCAGGCAGGCGGCGGTCAACGTGGAGGTGATCCAGCGTGCCCTCATGCCTCTCTCCCCAACATGCTGTCGACCAGATCCAGCAGCTTGAGCGGGCTGAAGGCTTTGGTGAGATAGGCGTCGCAGTCGGCCTTGCGGCCTTGCTCCTTGTCTTCCTGCTGGGCGCGAGCGGTCAGCAGTATGACCTTGGTGCGCGGTCCGAGCATCGGGTCGCGCTTGACCTTGGTGCACACCTGGTAGCCGTCGAGTTCGCCCGGCATCATGACATCGAGCAGTATCAGATCGGGGCGCAAGTCTTGCGCCAATCGCCAGCCATCGCTGCCGTTACTGGCTTCGTACACCTCGACATCGTCGAGATGCTCCAACGTCAGCCTGATGAGTTTGCGGATATCGGGCTGATCGTCGACGATCAGAATTCTGGCGGTCATGCGGTTTTCCGCGCGCGGCTGCGCGCCATGAGTTTGGACAAGTCTTCGGCATAGATCTGCGCCTGCAGCAGATCCAGGTGTTGGGTGTTGCGCAGTGGGGCGCCGGTGGGCAGTTCGAGCGTCACTTGAATTTCTTCGTTAACATCGTTTTTTATGCGTAACTGACCGCCATGAAGCTGCACGATTCGGTGGGACAGTGGCAGGCCGATCTGCAGGGTGGACGTAACTGGTCTTTGATCGGGAGGTGCTTGGGCGCGGAACAGCGTGGAGGCATGGCGCTGCAGCATCGCTGCAGAAAAAACACCCATCCCGTTGATATTCACCAAAAGGCGATGGCCTGAGGCGCTAAAGGCGATCTCGATGGCCACCGGCTGTTTGTTGACGCTCTGGTTTCGCGAATGGCTCACCGCGTTGTGAATGCACTCGTGCAGCGCACGGCCCAGCAGGCGCCGGCTGCCGTACACGGGGGGCAGGTCGTCGCGTTCGCCCTTGAAAACGACAGACACCCCCAGCGTCGCGCACAGCGACGCCAGTGACTGGCAGATGTCGCGCACCAGATCAACCACCAGAATGCGCTCGTCATTGATCAGCACGTCTTCGCCGAACACATCGACCAAATCCACCAGGCGGTCCAGCCGGTCGCGCAGCAGACCGACCGGATTCCCAGTGTTGGAAGGCAATCCAGGCACAGCCAGTACCGCTTGCATCGGCGCCATCAGTTCCTTATGCAAGACCTCCACGATCTGCTGCAGGGTGAGTCGCTCAATGGCCTCAGTCTTGTTGGCTCCACCGGTCGACGGCACCGGCGCAACGATTTCCCGCACCACGGCGGCCACCAAACCAGCAATCGGCCGAGAAACGCAAGACAGCTCCAGCGCAATGCTGCCCATGTCTGACATCATGTCGACCCGCAGGCTGGTTTGAGATCCGGCGTCTCCCTTCGCAATACCCATGACCAACTGGCGAACCCGGGGGTCGTTGCCCAATGACAACGCCGGACTGAGCGCCGACGCCTTGGCCGCTTTGTTGGCGAAGGTCACCCTACCCTCGGCATTAAACAGCAGCAGGGGACTGTCGATTAGGTCCAGAAGGACCAACAAAGGACTGCCACCACCATCGGCCTTAGAAGCAGACATCAAAAATTTCTTTGATCGGTACTTGGAAGATGCCAAATACTTTCTTGTGTGTCATATCGGCAGCAATTTGGGCAACTTGAATACCCAGCCGGTACCGCAAAGTGGTTCAACGGTGGTTCATCACCGAACTTCGCAAGGCTGATGGTTGAGGAAGCACAACGCGGCCTGCCGTCAAGCAACGTGCGAGCGCTGCAGACCCAGACTCACGGCAAAGGGCGACAGACCTGCCGATGGCCAGGTGCGGTGCTTGCCAAGCAGCGTCTGGTTTGCTTGTAAGAAGACGGCGCTGCTGTGCCGAAGTGCTCAAGCGCAAAGGCCTCGGTCAATTTGCGTGATGCAGTTGCGGTGTCGCTAAATGGTCCATCAGCGCAGCAGAAGCGTGCGCCCCTGGTTTGCTGTGAGCCAAGCACCAGCGTCTGTTCGTGCCCTCACAACTTCAATCGCTTCCGACACGTCCCGGTGGCTCAATTCCCATATGACCGCGCGGGCATGGGGCTTCAACACCCGCTATCTGCGGGACAGAAAACGGACGCGAACACCGCGCTCAAGTGGGTCGCCTGACAGGCTGGACCAGCACTGTGTTGTCCCGCAACCAGCTCTCCGACAGCACGCTCGACTGCTGGCTGGGGTGAAACGCGGGTCTGAAGTAAGCGCGCCAAGGCGCCCAGCTTTTGCGCAGCAGGCCTTCGCGCCCCAGCATGTGGCGCGCCGCGCTGGCGCAGGTGCGCCAGCGCCAGAGCGTGCCGTCGCGCTGCAGGTTGTTCAGCGTCTGGCGAAACACATCGGTGAGAAAAATCCAGGTGATGCGGCGCATCCAGGTCACGCGCCAGGCCTCGCTGCCATCCAGCGCTTGGTACAAATCAAACGCGGTGCATTTGTGCTCCGCTTCCTCCGCGCTGTGCCACAGCCACATTGCTTTCAAGCGCGGCTCGCTGTTGCCCAGGCGCTCGGGGTGCGCGAGCATCCATTCGGCGAACAGCGCGGTGAAATGCTCGTTGGCTGCGGTGATGGCCAACGCGTGGCGCGGATCGGTGCCTTCGACCAGACGCAGCCGCTCCCGGGCGCGCGGCTCCCACGCGTTCACCAAGCCATGCTTCTCGATCTGGGCGTTGAACAGCGCGTGGATACGCCGATGGGTGGCCTCTTGGCCCACGAAGCCCTTCACTTCGGCCTGCCAGCGTGGCTGCTGCTCGGCCGGCAGGGCTTTGAAACCGGCCCGCACCGCGTCGATGAAAAATTGCTCGCCAATCGGAAAACTCATCGACAAGGCGTTGAACCAGGCGGTCAGAAAGGCATCCCCGCCGCACCAGTGGCGTGCCACGGGTTGCTTCAAATCGATCAGCAGGCGGCGCACAACAAGTTCGGTCATCAGCCGATGATGTGCAAGCGGTTGCGTCCCGTCAAGCGATTGCGCGACGCACCGACTGCTGTGGGCTTGCGACCGAGAAACGCGGGGTTTTTCCTGGCCTGCGGTAGCGGCCAGAGCCAGCAAGCGATGGGGGAGTTCAGCTGACCGTCCAGCAACCCAGTCGGCGGTGCTCGGGCTGGCGCTCGGCCCAAGCGGCCAGCCGCTCGGTCCAGCTGGCGTGGTGCGGTACGACAGTCTGCGCGGTGGCGTAGCGTCCTTGGTTCGTTGCGGGGTGGACCAGGGGGCGGGTAGCGATCGTGGTCATCAGGTTCTCCAAACTGGGGTGGCATCAGGGTCAACCCCAAGTCACTGAATGTACGTATGGATGTCTGCGCACGCAAGATTGGATTTTGCCGTCTGAGTTTGCGTTTTTGTATGGTTCAAACGACACTGCGCTCCTATGAATGAACTTGACTGGAGCGATCTTCGCCACGCGCTCGCTGTCGCCGAGGCGGGTTCGCTGGCCGGCGCAGCGCGCCAGCTTGGCGTCAACCACACCACCGTGTTGCGACGGCTGGACGCGCTGGAGACCCAGCTCGGTGCGCGCCTGTTCGACCGCCAGCGCAGCGGCTACACGCCGACCGTTGCCGGTCTGGCGCTGGTGGCGCATGCCCGCCACATGGCCGACCGGGCCATCGAGATCGAGCGCCAGGTGATGGGGCTGGACCGCGAACTCACCGGCCTGCTGCGCGTGACCACTGCCTTTGTGATCATGGAACACCTGTTGCCCGCGCCGCTGGCTGCCTTTGCCCGCGAGCACCCGGGCATCGAGGTGGAGGTGATCGAAAACGCTTTTCTGGTCGACCTCTCGCGCCAGCGCGGCGAGGTGCCGGGGCAAGCCTTTGCCCAGCGCGAGGCCGATGTGGCGTTGCGTCTGTCAACGCAGGTCGCCGATCATCTCGTGGGCCGAAACCTGGGCATGACGCAATGCCGGGTCTATGCGCTGCGAGGCGCCAACCAGCTGCCGCAAACGGTGCAGTCACTGCAGGACCTGGTGAGCGACGCGCCTTGGGTCGCCTTCGAGCAAGGGCAGCAAGACCGCATTTACGACCGGTGGATGCGCAAGCGCATCGAGGGCGCTCATGTCCGCGTGCGGGTCGATATCTTCAACGCCACCGCCGCCATGTTGCGCACCGGCATTGGTGTTGGTGTGTTGCCCACCTTCATGCAGGCCAGCAACCCGGAGTTAATCCCCGTGTCAGATCCGATCCCTGAACTCGCCGCCCCGGTGTGGATGCTGACCCACCCCGACCTGCGCCAGACCGCTCGCGTGAGCGCATTCATGCGGCATGTGGGGGATGCGATGGCTGAGCGATTGCGGTGGGAATGAGTGTTTTACACGGCGTGTGCTGCGGCTGGAAGTAGCGCAGGATTGGCGTCTGCCCAGCAACTGCACCTCATCCCCAAACTTGGAAATTTGTCATGAACCGACGTGCGTCCATCCTCTCATTCTTGGCACTGACAGCCGCTCCCGTTGCATTGCTGGCAGCGTCGGAATCCGTTGCGTCTGCGCAGGCCGCAGCAGCGGACTGGCTGCGAAAAATTGATGGTTCGAAGTACGCCGCTTCTTGGCAAACCGCCGCAGAGATGTTCAAGGCAGCCATCTCTGCCGAGGCATGGGAGCAAGCGGTGCAATCCGTCCGGGGGCCGCTGGGCGCAATGCGCCATCGCACAGAGACGTCAGCCACATACACCAAGTCTCTGCCTGGCGTACCAGATGGGCTGTATGTGGTCATTCAATTCAAGTCAGTCTTCGCGAAGAAAACCGACGTGATCGAGAAAGTCACCGTCGCTCAAGACAAAGACGGCGTTTGGCGTGTCGCTGGCTATTTCGTCAGGTGAGCAACGCACCAACTTTCAGCCACACAGCCCACCTCGCCAAGATCTTCTCGGCTCGCGTGGGTGGTTTGACCGGCTGCGTGCAACGCAGCGAGATCGGTATTCAGGCTCCTGCGGGCGCTGCCTGCAGCATGCCGCGCTGCTCGATGAAGCGCACCACCTCGTCCACGCCGTCCAGCGTCTTGAGGTTGGTCATGACCCACGGGCGGCGCTGCGTGTCGGGCCGCATGCGCGCGGTGTCGGCCCGCATCACGTTCAGATCAGCGCCCACGTAAGGCGCCAGGTCGGTCTTGTTGATGACGAACAGGTCGCTCTTGGTGATGCCCGGGCCACCCTTGCGCGGGATTTTTTCGCCGGCGGCCACGTCGATCACGTAGATGGTGAGGTCGCTCAGTTCGGGGCTGAAGGTGGCGGCCAGGTTGTCGCCGCCGGATTCGATGAACACCACGTCGGCGTTGGGAAACTGCGCCAGCATGCGGTCGATGGCTTCCAGGTTGATCGAGGCGTCTTCGCGAATGGCGGTGTGCGGGCAGCCGCCGGTCTCCACCCCCATGATGCGTTCGGCGGGCAGCGCGCCGCTCACGGTCAGGATGCGCTGGTCTTCCTTGGTGTAGATGTCGTTGGTGATCGCGATCAAATCGTGGCGGTCGCGCATGGCTTTGCACAACATTTCCAACAAGGTTGTTTTGCCCGAGCCGACCGGCCCGCCGATGCCCACGCGAAGGGGCGGCAGGGTCTTGGTGCGGTTGGGGATGTGGTGCAGGGCGGTCATGGTGGTATTGAATTCAGGAGCGGAACAGGCGCGAATACTGAGTTTCGTGTTGCGCGGAGAGGATGGCGAGCATGGGTGTGAAGGCCTGGCGCGTGTCGTCGGTAAGGCTTTGCGCGTGGGCGACCGCCTCGGGAATGGCTTGCGCCAGCCGCGCCAGCATGCGCTGCCCGGAACTCTGGCCCAGCGGCACCGATTTGATCGCGGCCTGCACCATGTTTTCTGCCCAGCCGAAGGCAAAGCTGAACAGGCTGTCCTTGACCTGCGCGCCGCTGTGTGCTGCGGCGCAGGCCATGGCCACCGCGTAGCTGGGTGGGTCGAGTTGGGCGGTGGTGAGCGCTTCGGCCACACCCCGCCCCAGATCGCCGAGTGACTGGGCCCAGGCGAACACCGAGCGGCCCATCTGCTCGGTTTGCTGGCGCAGCTCGGCGGTTTCCCTGGTGTGCAGCACCCAGTCGTTCAGTTCGGCGATGCGGGTCAGATCGCCACGTTGCCACGCGGGGATGGCCTGCGCGACCACCGCCAGATCGCTGCGTGCCAAGCCCAGATGAAGCTGATCGACCAGCCACGCCGCCGCGCTGTTCTCATCGAACACCAGGCCGCATTCCACGGCGGATTCGAGTCCCTCGGAATACGAAAAACCGCCCACAGGCAGCGCCGGTGAGGCCAGCCAGAGCAGTTGCAGCAGACCGGCGGTGGTCTGTGCTTCGTGCAGCGGTTGAGGTGGTTGAGGCAAGGCCGCCTCAGCCGTGCTCATGGGTACCGGCGGTGTGGTGGCTGTGGTCGTGGTGGGTGTGCGCGGCCTGGGCTTGCGGGGCGTGGCTGTGGCCTTGTCCAGCGTGCTGCCCGTAAGCCCCCGCTTCAGGCTCGAACGCCTCTGTCACCTCGGCGACCTCCAGGTGCATAGCGCGCAGCAGATCGGCCAGCACGTGATCGGGTTCGATCTTGAGGTGGTCGGGCTTCAACTCGATTGGCACATGCCGGTTGCCCAGGTGGTAGGCCGCGCGCATGAGGTCGAATGCATTGTCGTGATGGTGTCCCTGGTGACTGCAGGCCGTGATGCGCAGCACCGGCTGCGGTGCCGCGATCACCCTCACCAGCGTGCCGTTTTCCAGCACCAGTACGTCGCCGCCGCGCACCACGCTGCCGCGGGGTAGGAACACGCCGATGTGTTGGCCCGCGGTATCGGTGGCGTCGAAGCGGCTTTTCTGGCGCAGGTCCCAGTCCAGCTCGACCTGCGGCGCGCGCCTGAGCAGGGCTGGCGCCAGGCCACGGCCCTGGGGAATGAGTTTGGAGGCTTGCAGCATGGTGGGTGTCAAACAGGATCAGAACAAGAAGTAGCGCTGCGCCATCGGCAGCTCGGTAGCGGGCTCGCAGGTGAGCAGTTCGCCGTCGGCGCGCACGGTGTAGCGCTGCGGATCAACTTCCATTTTCGGCAGGTAGCTGTTGTGCACCATCTGCGCCTTGGTCACGCTGCGGCAGTGCTGCACGGCGATGGTCTGTTTTTGCAGACCGAAGCGCTCGCGCACGCCCGCCTTCAAACCGGCCTGCGACACAAAGGTGAGACTGCCGCGCGCCAGGGCGGTGCCGAGGGCGCCGAACTGCGGCCGGTAGTGCACCGGCTGCGGCGTGGGGATGGACGCGTTGGGGTCGCCCATGGCGGCCAGCGCGATGCTGCCGCCTTTGAGCACGAGAGCCGGCTTGACGCCGAAGAAGGCTGGCTTCCACACCACCAGGTCGGCCCACTTGCCCACTTCCAGCGAACCCACGATGTGCGAGATGCCGTGGGCAATGGCCGGGTTGATGGTGTATTTGGCGACATAGCGCTTGACGCGGAAGTTGTCGTGACGGTCGCTGTCGCCTGGCAGCAGGCCGCGCTGCGCTTTCATCTTGTGCGCCGTCTGCCAAGTGCGCAGGATCACCTCACCCACCCGGCCCATGGCCTGGCTGTCGCTGCTCATGATGCTGATGGCACCCAGGTCGTGCAGGATGTCCTCGGCCGCGATCGTCTCGCGCCGGATGCGGCTCTCGGCAAACGCGAGGTCTTCGGGGATAGACGCGTCGAGGTGGTGGCAGACCATGAGCATGTCGACATGCTCGTCCAGCGTGTTCACCGTGTACGGCATGGTCGGGTTGGTGGAGGAGGGCAAAAAGTTGGGTTCGCCCACCACGCGAATGATGTCGGGCGCGTGGCCGCCACCCGCGCCTTCGGTGTGGAAGGCGCAGAGCGTGCGGCCTTTGGTGGCCGCAATCGTGTCCTCCACAAAGCCCGACTCGTTGAGCGTGTCGCTGTGCAGCGCGACCTGGGTGTCGGTTTCCTCGGCCACGTCGAGACAGTTGCTGATCGCGCTCGGCGTAGATCCCCAGTCTTCGTGCAGCTTCAGACCGATCACGCCAGCCTCGATCTGCTCGCGCAGTGGCTCCGGCCGGCTGGCGTTGCCCTTGCCCAGAAAGCCAATGTTCATCGGCAGGCCGTCTGCCGCCTGCAGCATGCGCTCGATGTGCCACGGGCCGGGCGTGCAGGTGGTGGCGAAAGTGCCGGTGGCAGGTCCCGTGCCGCCGCCGAGCATGGTGGTGATGCCCGAGGCCAGGGCTTCATCGACCTGCTGCGGGCAGATGAAGTGAATGTGGCTGTCGATGCCGCCGGTGGTCACGATGCTGCCCTCGCAGCTGATGATCTCTGTGCCGGGGCCGATGATGATGTCCACGCCAGGCATGGTGTCGGGGTTGCCCGCTTTGCCGATGGCCGCAATACGCCCGTCTTTCAAACCGATGTCGGCATTGACGATGCCCCAGTGGTCGATGATGAGTGCGTTGGTCAGCACCGTGTCCATCGCGCCCTCAGCGCGCGTTCTTTGCGACTGCGCCATGCCGTCGCGAATGGTCTTGCCACCGCCAAACTTCACCTCTTCGCCGTAGCCCCCAGCGCGCAAGGTGAAGTCTTGCTCGACTTCGATGATGAGCCCCGTGTCGGCGAGGCGTACGCGGTCGCCCACGGTGGGGCCGAACATGTCGGCGTAAGCGCTTTTGGGAATGCTGGCCATGGTCAGAGACTCCCTTGGGTGAGACCGCGAAAGCCGAAGACGATTCGATCCCCTGCGTAATCCACCAGCTCCACCGTGCGCTGCTGCCCGGGCTCGAAGCGCACCGCTGTGCCGCTGGCGATGTTCAGGCGTTTGCCTTGTGCAGCGACGCGGTCGAAGCTGAGCGCCGAGTTGGTCTCGGCAAAGTGGTAGTGGGAGCCGACCTGCACCGGTCGGTCGGCGCTGTTGCTCACCACCAAGGTGATGGCGGTGCGGCTGGGGTTGAGCGGGTGTTCGCCCGCGTCGGTGAAGATTTCGCCGGGGATCATGTTGTCTCGCTCCTGCTCATTTCTTCGACAACCAGATCGCCGCGACCACCGCAGCGGCTGCGCCCACGCCCACAAACCCCAGCACATCGGTGGCGTGCCAGTGGCTGCCATACAGGCCGTGCCCTTCGTGGGCGAGTGCAGGTACAGACACAAAAAAGGAACAGAAGGCATACAGGGGTTTCATTGATCGCTCCAAGCGTTGGCAAGAGATGTCTTGTTCAAGGGCACTGCGGGACTGGCTTTGCCAGACCGCCAGTGCCGCCCCCTGGGGGGTGACACGCGCAGCGTGGCGCGGGGGGAGTCAAGGTATGGGCTGATGCACTGTGACCAACTTGGTGCCGTCAGGAAAGGTTGCCTCGACCTGGATGTCGGGAATCATCTCGGCGATGCCATCCATCACGTCGGCTCGGGTCAACACGTCGCGCCCTGCGCTCATGAGCTGGGCCACGGTTTTGCCGTCGCGCGCACCCTCCATCACGGCGGCACTGATGAGGGCCACCGCTTCGGGGTAATTCAGTTTGAGACCGCGCGCCTTGCGCCGCTCAGCCAGCAAGGCAGCGGTGAAGATCAGCAGCTTGTCTTTTTCGCGGGGGGTGAGTTCCATCTGGCGGGTCGTGGGTTGTTCAAGGGTGGTGGGTGGGCCGAAGACACTGGCATGCAAATTTTGCGCCAACCTGGTGCGCGATCACGGTGGGCAATTGCACACCATGTTGGTGCGCAACGCCGATTGCAGCGGTGCATTTTGCTGGTTTCGCACCCAAACGGGTCGCCAAACAGCGGGCAGCCAGCGCAGGCGGGTGGTTTGCGCGTTCTGCGCCGCTGATGGTCGGCGTTTTGCTGCACTGCAACAAGGTTGGCACAAGGCTTGCAAGTGGGTAAGAGCGGTCTTGAAAGATCGCAACCCATCAACTCTTGGAGCCTGCACCATGAATCGCCGAGCCACACTGAAAAAACTCACCGCAGCCATGGCCTTGGGCCTGGGCGCGTCCTTTGGCTCGCATGCGCTGGCCGCCGACACCATCAAGGTCGGCATCTTGCACTCGCTGTCCGGCACGATGGCCATTTCCGAGACGGTGCTCAAGGATGTGGCACTGATGACCATCGCCGAGATCAACGCCAAGGGCGGCGTGCTGGGCAAGAAGCTCGAAGCGGTGGTGGTCGACCCGGCGTCGAACTGGCCGCTGTTCGCGGAGAAAGCCAAGCAGCTGATCGACAACGACAAAGTGGCGGTGGTGTTTGGCTGTTGGACCAGCGTGTCGCGCAAGTCGGTGCTGCCGGTGTTCGAAGAAAAGAACGCGCTGCTGTTCTACCCGGTGCAGTACGAGGGCGAGGAACTGAGCAAGAACGTGTTCTACACCGGTGCTGCGCCCAACCAGCAGGCGATTCCTGCGGTGGAATACCTGATGAGCAAAGACGGTGGATCGGCCAAGCGCTTCGTGTTGCTGGGCACCGACTACGTCTACCCGCGCACCACCAACAAGATCCTGCGGGCCTTCCTGAAAAGCAAGGGCGTGGCCGATGCGGACATCATGGAGGAGTACACCCCGTTTGGTCATTCCGACTACCAGACCATCATCGCCAACATCAAGAAATTCGCTGCTGGAGGCAAGAAGACGGCGGTGATCTCCACCATCAACGGCGACTCCAATGTGCCGTTCTACAAGGAGCTGGGCAACGCCGGACTCTCCGCCAAAGACGTGCCGGTGGTGGCCTTCTCGGTGGGTGAAGAAGAGCTGCGCGGTGTGGATACCAAGCCGCTGGTGGGCCACCTGGCCGCCTGGAACTACTTCATGTCGGTCAAGAACCCGACCAACACCGCCTTCATCAAGGCTTGGAGCGACTATGCCAAGGCCAAGAACATCCCCGGCCACAAAGACAAGCCGCTCACCAACGACCCGATGGAAGCTACCTACATCGGCATGCACATGTGGGCGCAGGCGGTGAACAAGGCCAAGAGCACCGACACCGACAAGGTGATCGCCGCCATGGCCGGCCAAACCTTCAAGGCGCCGGGCGGCTTCACATCGACCATGGACAAGGAAAACCACCACCTGCACAAGCCAGTGTTCATCGGCGAGATCCGGGCCGACGGCCAGTTCAACGTGGTCTGGAAGACACCAGGCCCGGTGGTGGCCGACCCTTGGAGCGACTTCATTGCCGAGAACAAAGGCAAAAAGAACGTGCCTGAGATGAAGAAGTGATGGTTTGACAAGCTGGCCCGGCCCGCGGCACCTTGGTGACGTTTGGGCCGGGCCAGCTTGCCCGCCTTGAACTTGCCGGCCTTGTGTCTTGGCAGCAGGCAGTGCAATTGACGCTCGCCCGCCTGCCCCTCTGAAAGACGGATCCATGCGTCTCTTTTCCCCATCCTGGTGGTCCGCGTACCTGTGTGCGCTCTGGCTGCTCACCAGTTCGGTCGCGCATGCGCTGACGGCCGAGCAGGCCCTCACCCTGGCGCGCGGCGACAGCGACGAGCGCATTGCCACCATCAACGCCATCGCAGCGAAGCCGGACGAGCGCGGCGCCGCACTGCTGTCGGCGCTGGGTGAAGGCCGTGTGCGCGTGCAGGGCGAGCAGGTGCTGGTGATGATCAACGACGTCGCCAGCGATGCCTTGACGGGCACGGCCCTGACCCTCGGCGACAGCGCCGAAGAGGTGATCGTGAACAACCGCATCCGCTCCGCCCTGGCCACCGCGCTGGCTGGCATCGAGCTGGTGGGCGGCACGCCCGAGCGCCAGCGTGCTGCGGCACTCACCCTGCAGCGCACCAGCTTCGACGAGCCCGATGCCGATCAACTGCCCGTGATTGAGCGCGCACTCGCCGCCGATCTGGTTGCCGATGCTCGGCAGAACCTTGAGTTGGCGCAATCGGCGGTGTTGCTCGCCAGCGAAGATGCCGCGCAGCGCCTGGCTGCGGCACAGAAGCTTGGTGAAGCCCGCAAAGCCATCGTTCGCCCGCTGTTGTTGCAGCGCATGGAGAGCGAAAGTGATGCTGATGTGAAATCAGCGTTGAAGTCGGCGCTTGCCGATCTCGACCGCTCACTGACGATTTCCAGTGCGCTCGGACAGGCCTTCACCGGCATCAGCCTGGGCAGCATCCTCTTGCTTGCTGCGCTGGGCTTGGCCATCACCTACGGCCTTATGGGTGTGATCAACATGGCGCATGGCGAGCTGATCATGATCGGCGCCTACGCCACCTGGCTGGTGCAGTCCTTCTTCAGGGAGGCGCTGCCCGGCTTGTTCGACTGGTACCTGCTGGCGGCGTTGCCGGTGGCGTTTCTGGCCTCGGCCGCGGTGGGTGCGTTGATGGAGCGCAGTGTGATCCGCTACCTCTACGGCCGCCCGCTGGAGACCTTGCTCGCCACCTGGGGCATCAGCCTGCTCCTGATGCAGATGGTGCGCAGCCTGTTTGGCGCGCAAAACGTGGGTGTGGAAAACCCGGTTTGGATGAGCGGCAGCGTGGTGCTCATGGGCAACCTCACGCTGCCCTGGAACCGCATCTTCATCATCGTGTTCGCCGCATTGGTATTGGGTGGGGTGGCGCTGCTGATCGCGCGCACGCGCCTGGGGCTGTTCGTGCGCGGCGTCACGCAAAACCGGCCGATTGCCGCCTGCATGGGGGTGAACACCGCCCGCATTGACACCTACGCGTTTGCGCTCGGTTCGGGCGTGGCGGGTCTGGCTGGCTGTGCTTTGAGCCAGATCGGCAACGTGGGCCCCGACCTCGGGCAGAACTACATCGTGGACTCGTTCATGGTCGTGGTGCTCGGTGGTGTGGGCCAGTTGGCCGGCACGGTCTACGCCGCGCTGGGCCTGGGCTTGCTCAACAAGTTCATCGAAGGCCAGGCTGGCGCGGTGCTGGCCAAGATCGCGGTGTTGGTGTTCATCATCGTTTTCATCCAGAAGCGGCCGCAGGGCATCTTTGCGCTGAAGGGAAGGGAAGCATGAACACGAAGTCTGCGGTTTCCCTGCCCGTATCCGGGCCGCTGCTCACGCGCGGCGGCTGGAGCAGCTTCATCGTGGCATTGCTGGTGGTGTGCGCACTCGCGCCGGCGCTCAACTTGCTGGTGCCCGAGACCAGCCCGTTTCACCTGAGCGGCTACATGGTGGGGCTGCTGGGCAAGATCATGTGCTACGCGATCGCGGCGCTGGCGATCGACCTGATCTGGGGCTACACGGGCATCTTGAGCCTGGGACATGGCCTGTTCTTCGCGCTCGGTGGCTACATGATGGGCATGTACCTGATGCGCCAGATCGGGCTGGACGGCAATTACAAGAGCGAGCTGCCCGACTTCATGGTGTTTCTCGACTGGAAAGAGCTGCCCTGGCACTGGGCGCTATCCGACAGTTTTATCGCCACGCTGTTCCTGATCGTGCTGGTGCCGGGCGGGGTGGCTTTTGTGTTTGGCTATTTCGCGTTTCGCTCGCGCATCAAGGGCGTGTATTTCTCCATCATCACGCAGGCGCTCACCTTCGCTGCCTTGCTGCTGTTCTTTCGCAACGAGACAGGCTTTGGTGGCAACAACGGCTTCACCGACTTCAAGCGCATTTTGGATCTGCCAATCGCCACGCCCGGCATGCGCATGGCGCTGTTCGTGATCACCGGTCTGACCCTGCTGGGTTTCTTTCTCTGGGCGCGTTGGCTGGTCAACAGCAAGTTTGGCCGCGTGTTGCAGGCGATCCGCGATGCCGAGAGCCGCGTCATGTTCTGTGGCTACAACCCGCTTCCTTACAAGCTCACCATCTGGACCATATCGGCGGTGATGTGCGGCGTGGCTGGTGCCTTGTACGTGCCGCAGGTGGGCATCATCAACCCGAGCGAGATGAGCCCAGCCGCCAGCATCGAGATGGCGATCTGGGCCGCCGTGGGCGGCCGCGCCACGCTGATCGGCCCCATCATCGGCGCCTTCATCGTCAACGGCGCCAAGAGCTGGCTTACCGTGGCCTTCCCCGAGGTCTGGTTGTACTTCCTCGGCGGCCTGTTTATTGTGGTGACGCTGTTCTTGCCGCAGGGTGTGGTGGGCTTGGTGAAGAAGCTCAGAGGAAAGGGCACCCAGCCATGACCCCCGACCTCATGGAGCAGGGCGCCCTGCGCCGCGAAGCGGCAAACACCGTGCGCAATTCGGTGCCCACCGAGTCGGGCGGACGCGCTGCTGGCTATGGCCGGGTCCACACCCCAGGCGTTGTGGACACCACGCACGGCCGCATCCTGTACCTGGAAGATGTGCACGTCAGCTTCGACGGTTTCAAGGCCATCAATGGCTTGTCGCTGGACATCGCACCGGGCGAGCTGCGCTGCGTGATCGGCCCCAACGGTGCGGGCAAAACCACCATGATGGACATCATCACCGGCAAGACGCGGCCCGACAGCGGCCAGGTGTTCTTCGGCAGCACCATTGACTTGCTACGCTACCGCGAGGCCGAGATCGCGGCTTTGGGCATCGGCCGCAAGTTCCAGAAGCCCACGGTGTTCGAGCAGCTGACCGTGTTCGAGAACCTGGAGCTGGCGCTGGCCACCGACAAGCGGGTGCGCCACAGCATGGTGTTTCGCCCCACGGGCGAGGAGCAGGACCGGCTGGCCGAGGTGCTCACCACCATCCACCTCGCCAACAGTGCGGCCCGCCCAGCCGGCCTGTTGAGCCACGGGCAAAAGCAGTGGCTGGAGATCGGCATGCTGCTGATGCAAAACCCGAAACTGCTGCTGCTCGACGAACCGGTGGCCGGCATGACCGACGAGGAAACCGAGCGCACGGCGCAGCTCTTTCTCACGCTCAAGGGCAAGCATTCGCTGATGGTGGTGGAGCACGACATGAGCTTCATCCGCACGATTTCCGAGAAGGTGACGGTGCTGTGTGATGGCGCGGTGCTGGCCGAGGGCACGCTGGATGAGGTGCAGGCGGATGAACGGGTGATTGAGGTGTACCTTGGACGGTGATTGGCTCCTCCCCGCCGCGCTGAGCGCGACCCCCCACCGGGGGCAACATCTGCGGCCCGGCGAAGCCGGTTCCGCGATGTTCTGGCTGGACACCTGCGCTGGCCTGAGCGAGGCGTTGGCCGAAAAGATTGAGGCAAGACACGGCCAAACCTGTTTGCCCGAGAGGAAAACATGAGCCTTCTGGAAGTCAAAGACCTCAACCAGTACTACGGCGGTAGCCACATTCTGCGCAACGTCAGCCTGCAAGCCGAGCTCGGCCAGGTCACCGTGGTTTTGGGCCGCAACGGCGTGGGCAAGACCACGCTGCTCAAATCGCTGATGGGCCTGGTGCCGATCAAGAGCGGCAGCGTCATGCTCAATGGACAGGCCATCGACAAGGCCACGCCTTATGAGCGCGCCCGCGCTGGCGTGGGCTATGTGCCGCAGGGCCGCGAAATCTTTGGGCGCTTGTCGGTGCAAGAAAATCTGCTGATGGGGCTCGCCTACAAGAAAGGTTCGACCCCGATCCCGGTCGAGCTTTTCGAGCTGTTTCCTGTGTTGAAACAAATGCTGAGCCGGCGTGGCGGCGATCTGTCGGGCGGACAGCAACAGCAGCTGGCGATTGCGCGCGCGCTAGCAGCCGGCCCCAAGTTGCTGATCCTGGACGAGCCCACTGAGGGCATCCAGCCCAGCATCATCAAAGACATTGGGCGCGTGATCCGAATGCTGGCCGATCGCGGTGACATGGCCATCGTGTTGGTCGAGCAGTATTACGATTTCGCCGAAGCGCTGGCTGACCGGTACGTGGTCATGGAGCGCGGCGAGGTGATCGCCAGTGGGCCGGGTGACGAGATGGAGGCCCGAGGTATTCGCCGCTTGGTGTCGATCTGAGCCGGTCTCACTTGGGATCGCTGCTCAGCTCCAGAACAGCAGCGCCCTTACAGCTGGACCACGGCCAAGAAGAGCAAAACCCCTGTTCCGCTCAGGCTCTTAAACGCCCCAAATGCGCGGCGGCACAGGCTTGAGTTGCCAGGCCTCTTGGCGCAGCGCCGCCCAGCAGCCTTGCAGCGTGGTCATCATCGGCTCCACCACAGGCGCGAGCGCCCGAACCAGCAGCAGTTGGGGATTGGGGCAGGTGGCCGCTGCTTGCACGCCTTGGGGCAAGGTTTTTAAGGTACTGCGGACCGACTCCAACAGGTGTTCGCGGCGCTTGCGCTCCAGCGGCTCACCCACCGCAAACAGCAAACTGCCCAGGCAGCGCTGACCGGCCAGCCCCAACGGCGACGCCAGCAGCCGGTGATCGCTGGCGTCGATGTGAGCCTGCTCCAGCCACAACCCAGGCAGTTCTAGCCGCTGGGTGATGCGGCCGCGCGAAAAGGGTTGGCCTGATGTCGGCAGACCAAGCGCCGTCACGTCCCAAGCCAGCAGATCGGCACCGGGCGCCAGTGTCGCGGTGAGCTGGTTGAGAGCGCGGCAGCCCGGGTAAGCCAGCGCTTCCAGCGGCAGCCATTCCAAGCGCGCACCCGCCGCCAGATCGATCGTGACGCGCTGCGCGGCCTCCAGATCGTCGCTTGCATAGAAGCGGGTGGCTCCCGGTGTGCTGACCAAGGCGTGTGCGCCAGCATCCACCCGCACGCGGATGTCCAGCACATCACCACCAACCAGCCCGCCGGGTGGATGCACGATCACGTTGTGGCAGATCGCTTCGCCCTCGGGATACAGGCTCTTGAGGATGCGCAGGGGGCCGCTGTGTTCGTAGCGAGCGGTGGTGCGAGGGCCTTCGCGGCGGTGATGCAAGGAGAGTTTGGCGTGCCAGCTCATGGCGTGCGCGTCCCGGTTGGATGGCTTTCGGAATCAACTTCAGACGCTTTTGCCGCCTGCTCGCGGGCGCGGCGCTCGGCTTGAGCTTTCTTCACGTCGTGCAATTGATGAAAGCCAAACGCGATGACCACCAGAAAAATACCCAGTTCGATCCAGATGCCCATGATGGGTTGACTCCTGTGAAGGGTTCAGGCGACGCCAAGCTTGGCCTCGCGCAAGGCGGGTGGCTGTGAAGCGAACGAGAGAGAACATGCAAAATTGAGCGCTGTTTTTGCCTCAAACACCATGTCCACCGCCACCAAACCCCGCTATTTTGCAGCGACAGCGCCCGGGCCCTATCCGTTCAAATCGGGAGCCCTTCGCTTGTTGCTGTTCTGCTGGACTTGCTGCATGGCGAAAAAATCGACCCGCGGGATATGCACTCAGCGAGTAGCCCAGGCGCCCAGCGAGTGCGCCGCATGAACCAGCGCCTGGACCGCATCGACATCCTGCGGGCGCTGGCCATGCTGTGGATGACGGTCTACCACTTCTGTTTCGACCTGAATCTGAACGGCCTGATCGCCGAGGACTTTTACAGCGACCCGTTCTGGACTTGGCAGCGCACCGCGATCGTGAGCGGGTTCCTGTTCACCGCCGGGTTGTCGCAGGCGGTGGCGGTACACCGAGGCCAGACCTGGCCGCGATTCTGGAGGCGCTGGGCGCAGGTGGCAGGCGCCGCTGTGCTGGTCACCGTTGGCTCGAAGGTCATGTTTCCCAACAGCTTCATCTACTTCGGTGTGTTGCACGGCATCGCCGTGATGCTGATCGTGGTGCGGCTCACGGCCGGGTGGGGCGCTTGGCTGTGGCTGCTGGGCGCGCTGGCCATCGCAGCGAAGTTCTCGGCGCCCGCGCTTATCGCCGCTTACCCGGCGCTGGCCATGTTGAATCAGCCAGGCCCGAACGTGCTGGGCTTCATCAGCCGACTGCCCATCACCGAAGACTACGTGCCGCTGCTGCCCTGGCTGGGTGCGATGTGGTGGGGCATGGCGGCTGGGCGCTGGGCACTGGTACACCGGCTTGCGTGGCTGGGCTCTGCGGATGCCCCACCGTCCGGTGTCAAGCGAAGCCTGGTGCTCCTGGGCCGCTGGAGCCTGAGCTACTACCTGCTGCACCAGCCGGTGCTATTGGGCCTGATCGGGTTTTGGGTGTGGTGGCGGGGCTGAACCTTTGTGTGCGCTGAACTGTGTCGTGGCGGGCCAAGACGACTTTTAACGCGCTCCATCAATTGAAACCAAGGACGACGATGCCACTACAAGATGGTCTGTATGACCTGCTGTTGACGGAGGGTCTGACTCGAACGCTCGCTGAGCTTGACCCGTCTCGCTTCGATGTTTCTGCACTGAAAGGCGAAGCAGCCGAATTTTTGAGCGACGTGATCACGCGGCAGCTATCAACCATCCTTGATGACGTTACCGGTGACGGAGCAGAGAAAGCCAGGCGACAGCTCGAACTCGTCAATGAGTTGCTGGTGATGTTGCGGCAGCGGATCGCAGGCAAAGGGGGAAATGTGTCCTCTGCACCTGGCGCCGTCGTTGACCTTGTGGCTTCGCCACTGCGGGTCCTGAGAGCCGTGCAACGAGACCAGCAGTTTCCGGTGTCGCCGGAAATCGGTTTGGCGGTGCCGTGGCTTTTTACCGCAGGCAAGGGCTCGCCTTCGTTGCTGCAGGAAATCCGCCGCGAGCTGGCGTCCAGTGACCAAGTGGACATCTTGGTCAGCTTCATCACGGTGTCTGGGGTTCGCAAGCTGCAGGATGTTTTGCAGCAGATCACGGCCATGGGCGCTCAGCAACAAGGGCAGGGCCAAACGAAGACCCGGCTGCGTATTCTCACGACCACCTACACAGGAGCGACCGAGGCGCGTGCGCTGGACGAGCTTGCACGTCTGCCGGGTTGTGAAGTGCGCGTGTCGCTGGATGGAAGACGCACCCGTCTGCATGCCAAGGCCTGGCTGTTCCAGCGCAATACCGGCTTTGGCTCAGCGTATGTCGGCAGCGCCAATCTGTCAGGTGCGGCACTGACTGGCGGGCTGGAATGGACAGTCAAGTTGACTCAGCGCGCTCAAGAGGCATTGTTTGCCCGCGCCGTTGCCCACTTCGAGACGTTGTGGGCCGATAGTGAGTTTCAGCGCTACGACCCGGACAATGTTGATCACCGGCGGGCATTGGCGGCGGCACTTGGTCGCGAGTCCTTTGGTGGTGAACCCACCCCCACCATCAGCTTTTTTGATCTCCAGCCCAAAACCTATCAACAGGAGATGTTGGAGCAGTTGGTCACCGAGCGGGCCCACGGCCGAACCCGAAATCTCGTGGTGGCCGCCACGGGTACCGGTAAGACGGTGGTGGCGGCGTTCGATTATCGAAATATCTGCCGCATTGAAGGTGGGCGTCCACGGCTGTTGTTTGTGGCTCACCGGGAGGAAATCTTGCGCCAGGCCATGCGAACCTATCGCGAGGTGCTGCGCGATCCTGAATTCGGGGACCTTCTCACCGGAAGTCATCAACCTGAGCGGTGGGATCACCTGTTCGCCACCATCGACAGCGTGACCAGCCGCGATCTTGTGGCCACCGTCGGTGCCGATCACTGGCACACGGTTGTGGTGGATGAATGCCACCGCCTGGCGGCCGGTCGGTTTGACTCCTTCGTCAAGTCCGTTCGCCCAAGCGTACTGCTCGGGCTGACGGCGACGCCCGAGCGCAGCGATGGCCAACCCATCGCGCAGTATTTCGATGCCCGTGCGGATGGCAGTCCAGCGGTGGAGCTGCGGCTGTGGCATGCGCTGGACCTCCAGTTGCTGGCGCCGTTCGAGTACTACGCCTGCGACGACGCCACCGACTTCTCGGCGGTGCCCTGGGACCGACCGGGAGAAAGGGAGGCGGTCGACAACCTGGTCACGGGCAACGACGTGCGCGCCCGGCTGGTGATCAACGAATGGGGCCGTCTGGCGTCCGATGCAAAGCAGTCGCGAGCCATTGTTTTCTGCGCGTCGGTAGCGCATGCCGAGTTCATGACCGGTTGGTTGAACCGCGCGGGTCTGCCGGCGGCTTGTGTGGTCGGCACGACGGCGCCAGATGAGCGGCGACGCGCTCCGCAGCGCCTGCTCAGTGGTGAGTTGTGCGCGCTCGTCACAGTCGATCTTTACAACGAAGGCATCGATCTGCCAATGGTGGACACGCTGCTGTTGCTACGGCCGACCCAAAGCCCAGTGCTGTTTCAGCAGCAGATTGGCCGCGGTCTGCGCTTGTCGCCTGGGAAAGAAAGCTGTTTGGTGCTCGACTTTGTCGGCCAACACCGCGCCGAGTTCCGATTTGATCGGCTGCTGTCGAGTCTGACAGGCCTGTCTCGCCGCGAACTGGTGGACGGCGTTGAAAATGGCTTCGGGAGCTTGCCGCCCGGCTGTCACATCCATCTGCAGCGCCAGACGCGAGAGCAGGTGCTGCAGGGCCTGAGAACGCTGATATCGCAGAACTGGCGCCGTCTTAAAACCGAACTGCAAACCTACGCGGCACTGCGTGGCCGTGCAGCTGTGCAATTGGCTGATTTCCTGCGCGACCAAGCACTGGAGTTGGAGGACATCTACCGCGCCGGGACCGGCCAAATCCGCAGCGGCTGGACGGCGCTGAAACGCGACGCAGGCCTGATCGTCTCGGAGCCTGGACCAGAAGAGGACTACTTCAGCCGCCGTTTTGGCGATTTGCTGCACGTGGATGATTCCCGTCGACTTGACGTGATGGCCGCTGTTGGTGCACGTCAGTGCCGTTCGCCAGCGCTCAATGAGGACGATGTGCTGGGTGTGCAGATGCTGGCCTACCAAATCGATGGCCGCCATGACCAAGCAGCGGGACATGAGGCCTTCATCGAGCGCGTGGCGCGTCACCCCGCCATCGCGGCCGAACTGATTGAGCTATCCGCTTTTCTGCAGGTCCGCAGCACGTTGGGCGTGCAGGCTGTGTCAGGGCTCGAAGACACGCCCTTGTCCTTGCACGCTGCCTATGGTGTGCGCGAAATACTGACCGCGGTGGGCTGGCTCACAGCATCGCGCCGTGTGCCATTTCAGGCTGGCACCTTGTCATTGACGGGCCGCAAGACTGAGCTGCTGTTTGTCACGCTCGATAAGAGCGAGGGTTATCACGATCGCATCTCATACCGCGACTATGCGATCAGTGCCGAGCGTTTTCACTGGCAATCCCAGAACAGCGCTGGCCCTGATACGCCGGGTGGTCGGCGCTACCTCGAAAGCTCGACCAATGGGTGGCAATTCCAGCTTTTCGTCAGACCGCGCAAGGGTGATGCCTACCGTGCTTGCGGCCCCTTGGTGCTGGAGTCGGTCGAGGGAAATCGCCCCATGAGCATTGTCTGGCAACTGCAGACGCCATTGCCCGCGCGCCTGTTCAGAGAATTCAGCGTGCTGCGCGGTGTGTAGCGGCGCGCGCAGCCAGCACGGGAAAAACTAAAGAGATCTCATCTCATTTCTTACGCAGGATAAAAATTCTTTTTACTAGGACTTACGCAGAACCATCTAAAATTTCGCATGATGAAAAATCATGCGACTCAGTCTCGTGAGCAAGAGAACTTAACAGAAGGGCTTCGAAGCTCCTGTTTCAGGTATCCTGTGAGTAAATCTTC
>Ga0222706_1000087_pt1 | contig 33687 bp, 33 predicted proteins | sample AntAcemetage1572_FD_179829 | JGI IMG/M metagenome (GOLD analysis project Ga0222706, IMG submission 179829) | Saline water microbial communities from Ace Lake, Antarctica - #1572 | ecosystem: Environmental > Aquatic > Non-marine Saline and Alkaline > Saline | place: Antarctica: Ace Lake...
CCGACTTCGCCGGGGCGGGTGCAGCGGTCGGCGGCATCCAGAATGCGGCGCTTGTCGGCGTTGGAGAATTGCCGGCGGCGCGCGTGCGGCACGACCTCGGCATCGGTGGCGCACGCTGCCTGCGGTGACACCGATGCGCTCGCCTCTTCAGTCGCCCTACGGGCGCCTTGCGAGGCGAGCGCATCGGAAGAACTCTTGACTACGTACACGGCTACCTTGGGGTGATGGTTGACTGTCATACGGACCTCGTTACTCACTGATTTATCAGGGGGAGGTGGCGCAGGTCATATTGGCACGGGGGGCGCGTGGTGCACACCCGTCATTCGCGCTGGAGCAGGAGAGGCGTGTGGCAACGGGTTTTCGAGGTTTTGGCGCAGGATGCGGACAACGAATACGCCATGATTGACAGCACTATCGTTCGAGCCCACCAGCACAGCGCTGGTGCAAAAGGGGGGGGCCTGGACAAGCAGGCGATTGGGCGCAGCCGCGGCGGCTTGAGCACCAAAATTCACACAACGGTCGACACGCTTGGCAACCCGACGGGCTTTCACCTGACGCCAGGACAGAGCCACGATTTGGAGGGCGCCGATATTTTGCTCAAGGACACGCCTGGGCAAACCGTCATTGCCGATAAAGCCTACGACGCCCAAGCGCGAGTGGTGCAGCCCCTGCTGGACAAAGGCAAAGGGGTCGTGATCCCCTCGCGCTCAACGAGCAAGCAGCCACGCGAACATGATGAGCATTTGTACCAAGAGCGCCACTTGGTGGAGAACTTCTTTGCGCGCCTGAAACAGTACCGGGCGATTGCTACGCGCTATGACAAGACGGCCCGCAACTTTCTGGGTGCGATTCACTTGGTGGCATGCATGGTCTGGCTGGCTTGAGCGTCAAAGCCATGCGAAATACACATGTTTGATTGATGACACGCCCTAGTCAGATGTATTGCTTGGGCTTCAGCAGCGCGGCCAGCCCTGGCCACAGCTTCGGCGTCGGCCTGCAAATCGGCGGCGCAAGACTCAGATGCCTTGACCGCTTCGGCGACTGCAGCGGCTGCTTGGTGGACGCCCGCGCGCACGATCGCTGGATGAACAGTGATCTTTGGTGTGACAACAACCGTGTGTGGGTTCTTGCATTCATTCAGCAGCGGTAGGACGGCATTTGGCGACCCACTGGGATCGTGTGGTGGCAGAAATGCTGCATGCCAGGATCATTGCCCATGTGGAGGCGATGAATGGGTTGCTGCAGCAGGCCAATCGGGCAGCGCGGGGGGTATCGGAACACCGAGAACTCCATCGCCATTGCCTACCTGCGCATGTCCCAAGCTCGTCCACTTGCCCACGAACCCGTTTGAAGACGCGAAACCACGCAGTCGGGGGTTCGTCAGAAGATGTGCGCGAAGTCAAGTTCCGTACCGAGCCGTCATAAAGCCGTTTTTTGACCAAGTTTTCGTAATCGTGTCCTCGAAGCCATCCACCTGATGCGTCAGCGTGTGCACCATCAAAACCCGACCTCAATTGCCCGGCACATCCACCATCGAGCCCATCGGGTTTTTTTCGACGAAGGGTATATGTCCTACAAATGCTGGCTGCGCGCCGATGTCAACTTCGGTGTCCCTCTGGCACTGGCAGTCGACTGGAATCGCCCAGTTAACGAAGGCGCGAGATGGACCTCAAAACCGAAAATAAACATGAAGAGTGAGTAAGCGACGCTCGCCAACGCACCGGCGAATCGGCGGGAAGCTCACAGTTTGAACGCCATGGCTGCTCGCGACGGTGTCGCCGGCATGTTGTTCGCAGTTGCAAATGATTTCGAATGGACTGGTGACTTGCTGAGTGTGGTGTTACCTAAAAACAGCCTTAGAGCATGGCTGCGCATAGATTGTTGGATCAAGGAGGCACAGATGAGTCGCATTGAAAGCACGGAACCCCGCGCAGCAGGGTTGGCTGTCACGATGCCATGTGAGTTGAGCGTAAACGGAGGGACCTGGGAGCTCGAGATTGACTCCCGCACCACGCTGCTGGATGCGTTGCGAGAACATCTGCTGTTGACCGGATCAAAGAAGGGGTGTGACCACGGCCAATGTGGAGCCTGCACCGTGCTGGTGGCGGGTCGCCGCGTCAACGCCTGCCTGATGCTGGCGCTGATGGCACAGGGCGATGACGTGGTGACCATAGAAGGTCTGCCAGCGCTGGCCATGGGCGGCGAGTCATCGCAAGCGCTGGCAACCGAAAGCGTCCCGCTTCACCCGATGCAGCAGGCCTTTCTGAGTCACGACGGATTCCAGTGCGGCTACTGCACACCCGGACAGATCTGCTCCGCAGTAGGCATGCTGGCGGAAGCACGGGCAGGCATGCCCAGCGGTGTCAGCGACGATCTTGAAGCCATGGACGCGCCGCTGACGGGCGATGAAATCCGCGAGCGCATGAGCGGCAACCTTTGCCGCTGCAGCGCGTACCCGAACATCGTCGATGCGATCAAACAAGCGGCGCAAGCTCAGCCATGAAAGCCTTCACCTACGAAAGGGTTGACAGCCCGCAAGCCGCCGCTCAAGCAGTGGCCGCCACACCCGGCTCGCGTTTCGTTGCGGGCGGCACAAACTTGCTGGATCTGATGAAGCTGCAGATCGAAACACCGCAGCACCTGATCGATGTGAACCGAGTCGGTCTGGACCGCATCGAGGACACGGACGACGGAGGCCTGCGCATCGGCGCTCTGGTGCGCAACAGCGACCTGGCCGCCGACCTGCGGGTTCGCCAGCGCTACCCGGTGTTGAGCCGGGCCTTGCTGGCCGGTGCCTCGGGCCAGCTGCGCAACCGTGCGACAACCGGCGGAAACCTGTTGCAACGCACGCGCTGCTATTACTTCTACGACCCAGCACAGCCGTGCAACAAGCGCCAGCCTGGCAGCGGCTGTTCGGCGCTGGGGGGATACAACCGCATCCACGCGGTGCTGGGCGCGAGCGAGCAATGCATCGCCACGCATCCGTCGGACATGGCGGTGGCGATGCGCGTGCTCGATGCGCAGGTGGAAACCGTGTCGTCGCAGGGCAGCGATCGAGTGATCCCCATCGCCAACTTCCATCGGCTGCCGGGTGATTCGCCCGAGCGCGACACTCACATCGAAGCCGACGAGTTCATCACCAGCGTCACCTTGCCGCCACCGCCGCCCGGGCGCCAGCTGTACCGCAAAGTGCGCGATCGCGCGTCGTATGCCTTCGCACTGGTATCGGTGGCGGCGATCGTCGATGCCGAGGGCGGAGAGATTCGCCATGCCCGCTTCGCATTCGGCGGATTGGCACACAAGCCATGGCGGGTGGAAAAGGCCGAATCTGACTTGGTCGGTGAGACAGCGTCCAAAGCGGCCTTCGATGGCGCAGGTGATGCGGTGCTGATCGGCGCGCAGGGCTACGGGCACAACGACTTCAAGATTTCACTGACGCAGCGCGTGCTCAGCGGCGTGTTGACCGAAGCCAGCGCACACTGAGGAGCCCGCAATGCAGATGGATCAGCCCGCGCCGCCGAACGCGCTAGACGCCAACCGACAGGGTCACATCGGACGTGGCGCCGAGCGCGTCGACGGCCGACTAAAAGTCACCGGCCGTGCGCCCTACGCCCACGAGGTTGCCGAGTGCGATGCTCCAGCCTACGGCTTCGTGTTGGGCGCTGACATCGCGTACGGCCGCATCGCCGACATCGACATCAGTGAAGCCGAACTAGCACCGGGCGTGCTGCTGGTGTTGACACACCGCAACGCGCCCAAGCAAGCCGAGTTCACGAAAGAAGGCGACGACCGCTTCGCGCGCCCCTTGCCATGCCTGGCAGACGACCAAGTTCGTCACCACGGTGACGCGGTGGCCTTCGTCGTGGCGACCACGTTCGAGCAGGCGCGCGCTGCTGCACATTTGCTGCGGGTCAGCTACGAAGCCAAAGACGGTGCTTATGTGTTCGAAGATCACATAGACCAAGCATTCAAGCCCGAATCGGCCGACGGCTTTCCGCCCGACAGCTCGACCGGCCAGTTCGAAGCGAACTTCGGCCAGGCGCAAGTGCAGTTCGACCAGACCTACAGCACCCCCATCCATATCCATGCGCAGATGGAGCCGCATGCCAGCCTGGCCTGGTGGGAAGGCGACCGCGTGGTGGTGCATTGCTCGACGCAGTTCGTCGAAAGCGCGCAAAAGCGCGTTGATGCCACCTTGATGCTCGACAAAAGCCAGGTGCGCATCGTCAGCCGTTACATCGGCGGCGGTTTCGGCGGCAAGCTGCCAGTGTTCGCCGACGTGATCCTGAGCGCGCTTGCTGCGCGTGAACTCGGCCGGCCGGTGAAGACGGCATTGACGCGCCAGCAGATGTTCGACCTGACCACGCACCGAGGCAACACACGCCAGCGTTTGCGACTCGGCGCCGACAAGCAGGGCGTGCTGAGTGCCATCGGGCATGAATCGTGGTCGCAAGGCACGCCACGCTACGCGTTCTGCGAGCCGGCCGCCGTGGCGACGCGCTCGCTCTACGCCGGCGCGCACCGCATGACGCGCCAGCGAACCGTGGCGCTGGATCTGCCGGTGGCCGACTCGTGTCGCGCACCGGGTGAAGCCGTGGGCCTGATGGCACTGGAAAGCGCAATGGACGAGCTGGCGCACCAGCTGGAGATCGACCCGATCGAGCTGCGCATTCGCAACGAGCCTGGGCAAGATCCGGAGAAGAAGGTGCCGTACTCAAGCCGACAGCTGATCGCCTGCATGCAAGACGGTGCGAAGCGCTTCGGCTGGGACCAACGAAAGACGCAACCGGGCCAGGTGCGTGACGGCCGCTGGCTGATTGGCATCGGCATGAGCGCCGCCAGCCGCGGCAACCTGCTGCAGGAAGCGCACGCCGAGGTCACATTGCGGCCCGACGGCGTGCTGCAGGTGCGCACCGCGATGACCGATCTGGGCACCGGCAGCTACACCGTGTTGAGCCAGATCGCCGCCGAGATGATGGGGATTCCGCTGGAGAAGGTCAGCATGGAACTCGGCGACAGCGATTTCCCGCCGTCTTCGGGTTCTGGCGGCTCTTTTGGTGCAGCCAGCTCTGGTTCGGCAGTCTTCGAAGCCTGTACCCAACTGCGCGCCCAGCTGGCCGAGGCAGCATGCATCGATGAGGCCGAAGCCGCATTTGCCGACGGTCACATCAGCGGTGCTGGCAAGTCGATGCCAATGGGCTCGCTGGCAGGCAAAAAAGGCGTGATCGCCAAGGGCATGATCAAGCCGGGCAAGATGGAGGAATCGTATTCACAGCAGGCCTACGGCGCTTTCTTTGCCGAGGTGGCGGTCGATACCGAATCGGGCGAAATACGGCTGCGCCGCATGCTCGGCGTCTTTGCGGCGGGCCGCATCCTGAACGCCAAAACCGCGCGCTCGCAAGCGCTGGGCGGCATGATCTGGGGCGTGGGTGCGGCGCTGACCGAAGACGGCGTGATTGACCCCCGCCACGGCCAGTTTGTCAACCGGGACCTGGCCGAATACCACGTGCCGGTGCATGCCGACATTCCCGCCATCGATGCTGTCTTCCTGCCAGAGGTTGACGACAAAACCAACCCACTGAAGATCAAGGGCGTGGGCGAGCTGGGCATCAGCGGTGCCGGAGCGGCACTGGCCAACGCGGTGTTCAACGCCTGTGGTGCTCGCATCCGCGACTTCCCGATGACGCTCGACAAGGTGCTGGTTAACATGCCGTGAGGCGGCTGCGCGCAGAAGGAATTGACCAAGAGCACGGACAGATCGTGCCGATCAACATAGCCCTCTCTTTGTAAGTTTTGGGCGCCAGAAGACTGTTTTGGATCGTTGTACGACGATGTTTGACCGGCAGACAATTTTCGCCTACCTCGACATGCCCAAGGCCAGACATGCTGCACAGACCTTGCTGGGTTTCAGTCAGGTGCGAGCCAAAACGGATCGAGTTGCGCGGTGAAGGCGCCCAGATCTTCAAAGTAAGGCAAGGCGCCGCCGGTAACTGTGTGAAATTGCCAGTTGGGGCGATCCGCCACCGTGCTGCGGCCCTGGTAGTCGGTGAAATCGCCGCGCGTGGCCATGCTGACCCAGACGGGACAGCGTATCGACTCGTAGAGCGTGTTGATGTCGGCGCTGAACAGGCCCGCTGACACGAACACCAGCGGCGCGTGGCGGGCGCCGGGTTGCTGGGTGGTGATCACGTCGTACTGCCACAAACCCTCGTCGATCTGTTTCGATCCCCAACTGCGCGCCAGAAAATAGCGGAGCACGCCCGGGCGTGTCAGGTTGTTGTAGATGCCTTGCGACCAGCCCGGCCAAGTGAACAGACGGTGCAGCCACGGCACGGACAGCGTGGCGCCTGGTGGGCCGTAGCGGCGCTTGCTGCGACTGAATCCGGTGGGGCTGATCAGCGCCACGCGCCGCACCCACTCCGGCCGTTCAACCTGAGCTCGCGCAACGAATTCGCCTGAAAGCGACAGGCCCGCCACATCCACCGCCCGAACGCTATGGCAATCGCGCATGTGCGCGAACACAGCCAGCAAGGCGTCGGTCATGACGCGTGGCGAATAGGCCCGCTCGCTGCGATCGGAAAAGCCAAAACCCGGCAGATCGATCGCATACACCGCTCGGTCGCGTCGGTAGTGCTGAAACAACGGCGCCATCTCAGCCGCTGAGCCAGCAGCGTTCATGCTATGAACCAGCAGCAGTGGCGGAAATCCTGCGCTCTCGCCATCTGGGCCGGCGTGGTAAAGGCCCAGTCGGCCGACTGGCGAGTCCAAGATAGACAAAGTCGCGGGAACAGCCAGCGGCAGCGCTGGTGGCCTGGCTTGCGCCGTGTCCTCCTTGGGGTCCTGGGAGAACGGCCCGCCCGCGCTCATGCCTGCGCCGCTTCGGGTTGTGCTTCCGGCTCAGCGGCCACATGCGCCTGCGCCATCGCCCACACCTCACGCGGTGGCAAAGGCTTCAAACGGTGATCGCTCCAGACCTGGCGCCAATAGCGCGCTCCACGCAGGCCGTGGCGCAAGCCCAGCATGTGGCGCGCGATGGCGTACCAAGGGCAGCCGTCCTCGGCGAATGCACGCTCCATGTAGCGCACCATCTGCTCCTCCACCGCATCGCGGTCGATCTCGGTGGCGGTCGCGCCGAAGAAGCGGTCGTCCCAGCTGGTGAGAAGCCAGGGATGGTGATACGCCTCGCGTCCGAGCATCACGCCGTCCACTTGCTCCAGCTGCTCGGTGATTTGCTCGTTGGTGGTGATGCCGCCGTTGATGGCAATTGTGAGGTGCGGGAAATCGCGCTTGAGTTGGTGCACCAGCTCGTAGCGCAGCGGTGGTACCTCGCGGTTCTCTTTCGGCGACAGCCCTTGTAGCCAGGCGTTGCGCGCGTGCACGATGAACACTTCGCAGCCCGCCTCGGCCACCGTGCCCACGAAGTCGCGAACAAAGTCGTAGCTCTCGTGCTTGTCGATGCCAATGCGGTGCTTGACGGTGACCGGAATAGCCACCGCATCGCGCATCGCCTTCACGCCATCGGCCACAGTTTGTGGTTCGGCCATCAAACAGGCGCCGAACGCGCCGCGTTGCACCCGATCGCTCGGGCAGCCGCAGTTCAGGTTGATCTCATCAAAGCCCCACTGCTCGCCCAGGCGCGCTGCTTGCGCCAGCGCCTCAGGCTCGCTGCCACCGAGTTGCAGGGCCACCGGATGTTCTTCGGCGTTGAAGCGCAGGTGGCGCTGCACGCTGCCGTGCATCAAAGCACCGGTGGTCACCATCTCGGTGTAGAGCAGCGTGTGCTGTGTCAGCAGACGGTGGAAATAGCGGCAATGCCGGTCAGACCAATCCATCATCGGCGCAACGGACAAGCGCCAGGGCGAGAAAGGCGGGATGGCGGCAGACATGCCGGCATTATCCCCGCCGACGCACAGCCATCTGGGAGCAGACAGAAACCAGCCAGATGCCACTGGATAATCCTGTCACCGTGACACCCTCAAGAGGCCGCATTTTGAAGTATTACTGGATCGCATCGGCTGGCTTGCTGCTGGCACTGGTCGCCTATTGGCTCTGGACACCCGATCGCAGCCAGGCCTACCTGGCCGAGCGCTACCTGCGTTCGCCGCAAGACCTGCTAAGCGTAGACGGCGTGCAGCTCCATGTACGGGACGACGGCCCGAAAGACGCGCCAGCGATCGTGTTGCTGCACGGTTTTGGCGCCAGCCTGCACACCTGGGAACTCTGGGCGCAGGCGCTGTCCAAGGACTTCCGTGTGATTCGGTTTGATGCGCCGGGTTCGGGCCTGAGCGCGCCAGACCCGACAGGCGACTACACCGATGCGCGCAGCCTGCAGCTGCTGGGTGACCTGATGACGCAGCTGGGCGTTGAGCGTGCCACCCTGGTCGGCAACTCGATGGGCGGTCGCATCGCCTGGTCGTTTGCGGCAGCGCAGCCACAGCGGGTCGACAAGCTGGTTCTGATCTCACCGGATGGCTTTGCCAGCCCTGGCTTTGAATATGGCAAAGCACCCGAAGTGCCAGCGGTGCTGCAGCTGATGCGGGTGGTTTTGCCACGCGCCGTGCTGCGCATGAATTTGAAGCCCGCCTACGTCGATCCGCAAACACTCACCGATCCCTTACTCGATCAGTACCACGATCTACTGCGCGCGCCTGGCGCCCGCGAGGCGATGCTGCAGCGCATGCGCCAAATGGTGCTCACCGACCCGCTGCCTCGCCTGAAAACCATCCAGGCCCCTACCCTGCTGCTCTGGGGCGAACAGGACGCGATGATTCCGCTGAGCAACGCACAAGACTACCTGCAAGCGATCGCCGGCAGCCGATTGGTCAGCCTGCCGAGCGTGGGCCACCTGCCGCAGGAGGAGGCCCCAGATCGCGCACTGGAGGCGGTACGGGCTTTTCTGGTGAACTGAATCCGTTGGTCAACAACGGGCGATCAGCCGCTCAACATTGACCACCACCTTTACCTCCCCCGGGGGCAAACTGGATTGCACAGCGCAGGAGGTCTCAGCGGTGTCTCGAAGCACGGGCTCGCCCAACGGTGTACCCAATCGACCCATCAGCGCCATCACCTTCGGGGCGTTGGCCTTCTCACCGCGGCGCACCACGACACCACACTCGCCGTTGACCAGCCGCACGTAGCTGCCCGGCGGGAAGAAGCCAACGGACTTCACGAACAAAGCGCCCCAGCGATCCGGCGTTTCTCCAAAGCCCAGATACAGCTGCCGCGCCAGGTCGCGCGACGGCAAGGACCCCCGATCCTCCCTCGGACTGATACAGGCGACGAAGCTGTCGGCGAGCTGCAGCAACCGGTATTCCGCCCCGTCTGCTCGATGGCCTGCGGGATAGCCGGTGCCATCGCTTCTTTCATGGTGCTCCTCGACCCATCGAAGCCAGGCCGGGTCGGTTACTCCCAGCTCGCGAAGGACAGCGGCACTGTGCAAAGGGTGCTCGCGAATCACCTGGCGTTGAATGGCTGAGGGCTGCGTCGCCTGCCGCGCGAGTTGGTCCTGTGCCCGGGTCATGCCGAGGTTCATGGTGAGTGCGGCCTGGGTTAGGCGCCGGTGCGCGTCAGCGTCCATGTCAGACGATGCCGACACCAGTTGGCACAGACCAGCGCACAAAAGGGCATGTGTGGTGCTGTAAGACAGTTGAGGATCAAACAAATACTGCACCAGCACCAGCATGCTGTTGTCTGGTTGCTGCTGCCAAAGTCGCTCGGTCTGCTCTTGGATACTCAACAACCGATCAAGAAAGTGACTCGCTTCAGCACCCTGATGCAACAAACTGCGCAGGGCAGCGTGGATATCTGCCCAGGATTCGGTCAACGACAAAGGCTCGGCCTTCGTGTGAGGGTCAAAATCCACCATCAGCGCGCTGACCTTGGCGATTTGGCTGAGCGACTCGTTGTTGCGCACCAGCCTGTCCAACGCGGTGGTGTAGCCATAGGTGACGGCCTGCCATTCGCCGGCGAGCACGCTGGGCGAATGCAACATGATCTGCGAGCGGTGTTTTTCCGAGGTAACCGTATCTCCTTTGCGCAGCAACAGCACGCCCTTGGGACTCCACAGATTGACAGGAAGAGGCCGATTCAGAACAAGCGCGTCGCCGGGCAGCAGTTGGTACATGGACATGACTGTATCCACAGGCTTTTCCCCTAATGCCCGAATAAACACCAGAAAAATGGCGTAAAAAAACCCCGCCGCAGCGGGGTGGCACCAGCCAAGCCAGTGGGTTACCCCATGTGCAGACCGCCGTTGACCGAGAAGTCAGCGCCGGTGGCGTAGCCGCCCTCTTCTGAGGCCAGCCAAGCGATGATGGATGCGATTTCGCTGGGCTTGCCCAAGCGCTTGACCGGAACGGTGGCCACGATCTTTTCCAGCACATCGGGACGAATGGCGTTGACCATGTCGGTGCCGATATAGCCAGGGCTCACCGTGTTGACCGTGACGCCCTTGGTTGCCATTTCCTGCGCCAGCGCCATCGAGAAACCGTGCATGCCAGCCTTGGCGGCCGAGTAGTTGGTCTGCCCAGCCTGGCCCTTCTCGCCGTTGACCGAAGAAATGTTGATGATGCGGCCCCAGCCTTTTTCAACCATATCGGCCACGACCTGCTTGGTCACGTTGAACATGGAGTCCAGATTGGTGTTCATCACCGCGCTCCAGTCTTCGCGCGACATCTTGATGAACATGCGGTCTTTGGTGATGCCGGCGTTGTTGACCAACACATCAATGCTGCCGTGCTCGGCCTTGGTTTTGGCGAAGGCCTCCACGGTGGAATCCCAGTCACCGACGTTGCCAACCGAGGCGTGGAAGGTGTACCCCTCTGCTTTTTGCTCGTCCAGCCATTTCTTGAAATCGCGCGTGGGGCCGCAGCCGGCAATGACGGTGAAACCTTCTTTGTGCAGCCGCTGGCAGATGGCGGTTCCGATGCCGCCCATGCCGCCGGTGACGTACGCTACTTTTTGACTCATTGTGATGCTCCTCTAGGTGGTGCCGTTAGGCGGAAAAAACTGTTCAAACTGGATGGGGTCGTGCACGCACTTCTGCGGACGAAGTAACTGTTCCCAAGATCCCGTGAAACCGGCTTTGCCGGGCCACAGGAATTGCCCACTTGATGGGATGACGCAACGCAGCTGCGTCGCGGGGGTGGGTCAAATTCAGCGTTCGACCGCTAGGGAGACGCCCATGCCGCCGCCAATACACAGCGCAGCCAAGCCCTTTTTGGCGTCGCGGCGCTGCATCTCATGCAGCAGCGTGACCAAAATGCGGCAGCCAGACGCACCGATCGGGTGGCCGATGGCAATTGCACCGCCGTTCACATTGACCTTGGCCGGGTCGATGTCAAGCGCCTTGTTGACCGCACAAGCCTGGGCTGCAAACGCTTCATTGAGTTCAAACAGGTCCACATCGGCAGCCTTCCAGCCAGCGCGGGCCAGCGCCTTTTGCGAGGCTGGCACTGGGCCCATGCCCATCGTGGCGGGATCGAGGCCGCTGGTGCCGAAAGCGGCAATGCGCGCAAGCGGCTTCAAGCCCAGCTCGGCGGCTTTCTTGGCGCTCATCACCATGACAGCGGCCGCGCCGTCGTTGATGCCAGAGGCGTTGCCTGCGGTCACACTGCCCGCCTTGTCAAAAGCCGGGCGCAGGCCTGACAGCGCATCGGCGGAGCTTTTCTTGTTGATGAACTCGTCGGTGTTGAAGATGAGGGGGTCGCCCTTGCGCTGCGGGATGCTCACATCGACGATCTCGTCCTTGAACCTGCCAGCTTCCTGCGCCGCAGCCGCTTTTTGTTGGCTGCCCAGCGCCAGCGCGTCCTGCATCTCGCGGGTGATGCCGTGTTCTTTTGCCACATTCTCGGCGGTGATGCCCATGTGGTACTGGTTGTAAACGTCCCACAGACCGTCAACGATCATGGTGTCGGTCATTTTCCAGTCGCCCATGCGCTGGCCGTCGCGGCTGCCATTGAGCACATGCGGGCTGGCACTCATGTTTTCCTGGCCGCCGGCGATCACGATCTCGCTGTCGCCCCAGGCCACGGCCTGCGCCGCCAGCATCACCGCCTTGAGGCCAGAACCGCAAACAGCGTTGATGGTCAGCGCCGGGGTTTCTTTGGCCACACCGGCCTTCATCATGGCCTGCCGCGCTGGGTTCTGGCCCACGCCTGCGGCCAGCACCTGGCCCATGATCACTTCGCCGATGGCGTCGGGCGACACGCCGGTGCGCGCGAGCAGCTCCTTAATCACGATGCTGCCCAGCTCAGTGGCTGGAATCTTGGCGAGCGAGCCGCCAAATTTGCCAACCGCCGTGCGAACGGCTGCCACGATAACGATGTCTTCCATGTTGTCTCCAAAGTCGGTCAAAAAATCAAATGCTACCCGGCACGAACTTTCTCACGCCAGAACGCCGCCGATCCGGCTCTGCCGGTCGGCGAGCGTTGCACCCTTGAGGGGGTCGCGCGCAGCGCGGCGGGGGTGCTTCAAGCCTTGGCCTTGACATAACGACCAGGCGCGGGCTCGATGGCCGGGTATTGCTTGCCCTTGCCGTAGCCCTTGGGCGCGGCGATCTGCTTGCCCGCCAGCGGCTTGAGCCATTCGGACCAGTCGGTCCACCAGCTGCCTTTGTGCTCGGTGGCGCTGGCGATCCAGTCGTTCGCGTCTGCGGGAAACTTGCCCGCCGCGCCGATCCAGTGACTGCGCTTGTTGGCCGCAGGCGGGTTGATCACACCGGCGATGTGGCCTGAAGCTCCCATCACGAAACGCTTTTTGCCGGGGAACACCTGGGTGCTGGCGTAAGAGCCCGTGATGGGCACGATGTGGTCTTCGCGCGAGCCGTAAATGTAAACCGGCAGTTTGACCTGGCGAAAATCGACCTTCTCGCCACACACCGTGACCACGCCCGGCTTCACCAGGTTGTTTTCCAGATAGGTCTGGCGCAAGTACCAGGCGTAGTACGGGCCGGGCAGATTCGTTGCGTCGGAGTTCCAGTACAGCAGGTCGAACGGCGGTGGTGACTCGCCTTTCAGGTAGTTGCCCACCACGTAGTTCCACACCAGATCGTTGGGGCGCAAAAAGCTGAAGGTGGTGGCCAGATCGCGCCCAGGCATGAGGCCGCCACCGGCGTACTGCATCTCGCGGTACTTGACGAAGTTCTCGTCAATGAACAAATCAAGAATGCCGGTATCGGTGAAGTCGATCAGGGTCGTGAGGAAGGTCGCGCTGTTGACCGGCTCCTCGCCACGCGCAGCCAGCACCGCCAAGCCATTGGAGAGCATGGTGCCGCCAACGCAAAAGCCCAAGGCGTTAATGGTCTCCGCGCCGGTGATCTCTTGCGTGACGCCAATCGCCCGGATGACCGCGTTTTCGATGTAATCGTCCCAGGTCGCCTTGGCCAGCGACTCGTCGGGGTTGCGCCAACTCACCACAAATGTGCGGTGGCCCTGCTCCACGCTGTAGCGAATCAGCGAGTTGGCCGGCTGCAAATCGAGGATGTAGAACTTGTTGATACAGGGCGGCACCAGCAGGAACGGGCGCTCGTAGACCTTGGCGGTCAAGGGCTTGTATTCGATCAACTGAAACAACTCGTTCTCGAACACCACCGCGCCTTCGGTGGTAGCCACGTTTTTGCCGACCTCAAAGACGCTCTCGTCGGTCATGGACACATGGCCCTGCTTCATGTCGTGCAACAGGTTGGCCATGCCTTTGGCGATGCTCTCGCCTTGGGTGTCGATGGCTTTCTTTTGCGCTTCGGCGTTGAAGGCCAGAAAGTTACTCGGTGCGCTGGCGTCAATCCACTGCTGCACCGCAAAGCGCACCCGGCTTTTTGTCTTGGCATCGCCCTGCACCGCATCGGCCATGGCCATGAGTGTGCGCGCGTTGAGCAAATAGGCAGCCGCCGAGAAAGCAGACACCGGGTTGCTGACCCAGGCGTCGCCGGTGAAGCGGCGGTCGCTCTGTGGCTTGGCGGTCATGCCTTGGTTCCAGAGCTCGCCAACTTCCTTCAAGTAAGTGCTTTGGATTTCCAGCATGCGCGCTGGCTCAAAGCTCACAGGCCGGCCTGCCGCTTGGTTGAACAGCTGGCCCATGCCTGCCATACCGGTGCTGGTGTCGGGAAGCCCGCCGAACCCAGTTGCGCCGGTCTGGGGCATGAGCGCCTTGAATGCGGCCGTTGGGTCTGCCGCTCCTGCGCTGGGCGCTGCTGCGGCACCCGGAAAAGCCTGTGCTGCCTGCGTCCACTGGGACACGAGGTTTTGCTGAAACTGCTGCGCAGCTTCCATCCATGCGTCTTGTGGGGACTTTCCTGATGCCATCGTTGTCTCCAATGATTTTTTAGAGGCCCTATTATCGACCGGTGTTCGCTGCTGCCGACTCTGACAACACCTCAGAGTGTTGGCCGGTTGGCTTCCAGCAGTCTGACGCACCAAAAAAAGGACGCCCGTGTATTTGGTTGTGATCGGTTGGTTGTACGTGGTGATGATGATGGCGGTGGCGGAAGCCACCAACACCACTGGCACCGTGTTGGGTGCCATCGTGACATTTGTACTGTATGGGGTAGTGCCCATCGTGCTGGTGATTTACATCATGCGCACGCCGCAGCGGCGCAAGGAACGAAAGGCGCGCGAAGCGGCTGAGGACCAAGCGCGGCGCGAAAGCACGGTAGCGCCTACTCAGGTGACTTCAGGCGAGCCAAATGCAGGCAGCCATGCGCCCGGTGCTGCCGAGTCGGACAGCGTCGCGCCGGTGAGAAAAGAAGTCTGACGCCTGGCCCACGGTGCACCAGCGGGCGCTGCTGTCGTTGCCATAAACCCGTCGAATACCCAGCGCTTGCAAGCGCAAGCGCGCCAGTGACGCCAGGTCGGCCAGCCATTTGCCTGGGGACAACGAGGTGAAGCACGCCGCCGCGGCGGGATCGGTCGCAAGGAAGGCAGCGCGCACCTCGGGACCCACTTCGAACGCAGTGGGTCCGATGCAAGGACCGAGCCAGACAAGCGTATCGACTGCAATCGTTTCGCATGAGCGCTGCGGACTTTGCTGCTGAGCCTGCGCCACCATGGCGCTGAAGGTGGTCTCCAACACGCCCCGGCCCGATTGCCCAGCCAGACCGCGCCAGCCGGCATGGGCCGCAGCCACCTGAGAACCCTGGGCATTGGTGAACAGCACCGGCAAGCAATCGGCCACCATCACAGTACATGCCAGTCCGGGCTCGGTGCTTAGGCAAGCGTCGGCTTGTGAGCCGTCTGGCGTCTTGGCATTCAGGCTGACCACCTCGGTGCCATGCACCTGCTGCAGAAACACCGGCTGCGCATCCAGTGCGATGGCCAGCGCCTTGCGGTTGGCAGCGACCGCCTGCGGATCGTCGCCCACATGGTCACCCAGGTTGAGCGTGTCGAAGGGCGCCTGCGAAAAGCCGCCTGCGCGGGTCGTGAACAGAGCATGGACACCGGGCGGAGCAGGCCATTCGGGTCGCAGAGCGCCCTGCAGCCGAGCGATCTCAGGCCTCGGCATCTGGGCAGGCGGAAGGCTGGGCCGCCTGGAAAGCAGGCAGCGCCATGCAGGCGTCGAACGCCGCCATGGTGCGCGGCAGACCATCAAGCGGCGTGTTGAAACGCTGGCCGTTGAAGATCTGCGGCACCAGGCAGCAGTCGGCCAGTGTGGGCGTGTCCCCGTGGCAAAAGCGGCTGGTCGTCGTCTGCGCGAGCTGGCGCTCGAAAGCCTCCAGCCCGGTGCGCACCCAATGGCGATACCAAGTGTTCTTGGCTTCTTCGTCCACCTTGAGCTCGCGGGTCAGGTACTTGAGTACGCGCAGGTTGTTGACCGGATGGATCTCGCAGGCAATTGACTGAGCCAGGGCGCGCACCCGGGCGCGGCCCAACGCGTCGGCGGGCAGCAAAGCTGGTTCGGGGTGCAGCTCGTCGAGGTATTCGACAATGGCCATCGACTGCGACAACCGCGTGCCGTCGTCCAACTCCAGCAGCGGCACCAGTCCATCGGCCGCGATGTCGCTGTAGCCGAGCTGCTGGTGCTCACCTTTTGCCAAGTGGACCGACAGGTACTCATAAGGCAGACCCTTCAGAGCGAGCGCGATGCGCACGCGAAACGAGGCAGAAGACCGGAAGTAGTTGTGGAGCTTCATGGCTGGGGAGGATAAACCGGTTGCCAGTGCAAGCCAGCTGGACTTTCTGCGCGCTCACAGCTGGAACCCCATCCACAGAATGAGCCCTTCGCCCATGTCGCGCAGCCAGCCGGGCTCGCGCGCCTCGAACCGCTGCGCGTCCCTGCGCGTCCTATCGAACCAAACGGTGAAGCGCTGCACAGTCTCAGTAGAGTGGTCGGTTGAGTGAAATGCCATCATGATTTCGTAGTTGAGAAACAGACTGCGCCCGTCCAGGTTGGCCGAGCCGGCCAGCGCCAGCGTGTCGTCCACCACCACCAGCTTGGCGTGGTGCATGCCGGGTGTCAGCCAGATCCGGCCACCAGCGCGCGCCAGTGTGCGCAGCGAGCGGCCCCGCGCCCAGTCGGACAGGCGGTGGTTGGAGCGCGCGGGCAGGAGCAGGTCCACCTGCACGCCACGCTGCGCAGCCAAGCACAGCGCCATCAGCAAGCTGGGGTCTGGCACGAAATACGGCGTGGACAGCGCCAGCCGGTGTTGTGCCCGGTAAGCCGCGCTCACCAGCAGCGCGTGCAAGGTGTCGGCGCTTTGGTCGGGGCCGGAGGCCACCAGTTGCGCACCCGCGTTGGCGGGAAAAGTCGCTGGCTGCACAGCGGCCGGCACCGGCACCACAGCGCCACCCTGCCGGCTTGCAAACACCCAATCGTGTTCAAACAAATCGGCCGCCTGTGCCAGCACCGGGCCGCCCAGCTCGAAGCTGAGATCGGTCCACGGTGGCAGGCCTGGCGAACCCTCGAAATACTCGGCGCCCAGGTTGCGCCCGCCGCACCACAGCCGCGCATCCGGCGTACCGGCGTCGGCCAGCACCAGCTTGCGGTGGTCGCGCAGGTTGGTGCGGCCGGGCAGCGGCGAGCGCAACGGCGAGACGAACAGCACAGCCCGCCCTCCGGCTTGGCGCAGCCGACGAAGATCGGGCGTGCGCGCCATCAGGCTGCCCAGGCCGTCGATCAGCAGGCGCACCCGCATGCCCGCCCTCGCTTGGGCGCAAAGTGCCGCCAGCACCTGCTCGCCCAGCGCATCGCGGCGCAAGATGAAAGTGCACAGATCGATCGACTGCCGCGCCTGACCGATCAGCGCCAGCAAGGCCTCGCTCGCGACCCGGCCGTCGGCGTGAATCTGCAGATCGGTGTAGGGCTGCGGCGCCGGTTGCCCCAGCGCGAGCAGCGTGCCGATCGCCCAGGGGGTCTGGGCGGGTGCGTAACCGGCAGGCAGCGGCTGAGTGGCCTGCGGGCGCGCCCGCTTGCGCGTGCCAAACATCCAGAACGCTGGCAACGCCAGGTACGGCACAAACACGATGAACAGCATCCAGGCGATGGCGGCCGCAGGCTGGCGGCGGACGTGGTCGGTGCGCGAATGGACCACATAGGCGAGCACCGCCAGCGCGACGATCAGGCCGTGCAAGGTGAACCAGGGGATGTCGGCCATGGGCGTCAGAGGGGTCGGTGCATGACTCTCTAGCTTACGGTGGCAGCGAGCCCAGGTTGTCTGACCGGGAACGCCATGCCGGGGCTTCATCACCGCCTAAGTTTTGCCTCGCAAGCTCAAACCCTCTGCCACCCAGCTGCGGTCTGTCAGCAAGACAGCCTGGCCGCGCTGCCACCCAGGGCCATGAACATGACAAGCAAAAAATCCCCCTGGCCCGAGCCACCCGAGCTGCCCGATCCCAACACCCCCGAACACGAGGTCGCCGAGCTGGTGGGCCAGGTCTATTCGCAGGCGCCTGACGCAGAGCGCGAACGCTTGCTGGTCACCCTCCTGCCCACCGCTGGTCTGCTCAGCTTGGTGGCGGTGGCCAACGGCGTGTTCGCACGCATCCGGCTCAACGAGCAATGGCCCTCGCTGCGTTGGCTGCGCGATGAACGGGTCCTCATTCAGCCCACCGATGTCAGTGCCTTGGTCGAGCGGCTGCAGTTCACCCGCAGCGACGCGCTCGACGGTCTGATGCAGTGGGCGAGCACCTCGCCGGTCCTGGCCTCCTCAGCAGCAGCGAGCGTGCTGGTGACCCTGTTGATGCACCGCAAGCGACAGCGCATCGCCAGCGACGCCGGAGGCTGAGCCAGCGCTCAGCCAGGGTGGTGTGTTCACCCCGGTTGCGATGGTGATCAGCCAGTGGCTGGCTGTGAACACGCGGGCTGGTGACGCCGCGAATGTTGCGCGCCGACCCATCAGCACCACGGCCATTCTGTTTTACGCAAGGTTTCCCGGCGCCAACATCGGCGCATCGAGGTGGCCCACTTTCACACAAATCAACGCGCCCTCGCCTTCGGTGAACGGCGTGTGCTGGCTCCAGCGCGGGCTGCGCAGCCAGCTGTGGCGCGGGTAGCGCCCATGTTCGTCGTGGAACACGCCATCAAGCACAAAAATCTCTTCACCGCCGGGGTGGCGGTGGGGATTGAAGCGGGTGTGCGGCGCCCAGCGAACCAGAGCGGTGCTGATGCCGTTGTGCTCGTGCAGCGGCATCACGGAGAGCCCTGGCACCAGGCCCTTCCGCCAGGCGGTCTGGCGGGTGTCGATGCGCACCGTGTCGGTGTCGCCGGGGCCGAACTGCCAGAGCTTGACCAGCAGCAAGCAGCCCTCAACAGAAAACGGCGCGTGCGCGCTGCCGGGCGGGTTGCGCAGGTAGCTGCCGGCGGGGTGGTCGCCGTGTTCGTCGGAAAACGTACCGTCGAGCACCAAGATCTCTTCACCGCCGCCATGCAGATGTCGCTCGAAGTGGGAACCGGGCGCGTAGCGCACGATGCTGGTGGCCCGCGCCACCTCACCGCCCACGCGGTCGAGCATGCGGCGCTCGACCCCTGGCAGCGGCGAGGCGGCCCAGGGCAGCGTGTCTGTGGACAGGGCCACGCGCTGCTCGAAGTCGCTGTTCAGGGCCGAAGCGATGTCCGGCTGACGGGATGTTGTGAGGATTTCGTTCATGTCCGATTGTGGCCACAAGGGCAAGCGGTCCGCGGCCACGCGCGACATGTCCCGACACCGGTTGAGACCCCCCGCCTCCACCCGAGCACACCGCAGCGCATCCGCTCCCACCCGACAATGCCCCATGCCCGCTGCACCCTCGACCGCTCCAAGCACCACCTCGGCCTGGGTCGAGAGCGTGTACGAGCGGCTGACCAACGACGATGACGGCCGGGTCTGCAAGGCGATCTCAGACGACGCCTGCCGCGAGACACCGGGCAATTTCGCCCGCATGCTGGCAGCCAACACCCTGAGCACGGTGGCCGACAGCGTGGCCAGCGCCAAGACCACCCTGCCCTGGCTGGTGTTGCACCTGGGGGCGCCGAGCTGGATCACCTCGCTGCTGGTGCCGATTCGGGAATCGGGCTCGATGCTGCCGCAACTGCTGATCGGCGCAGTGGTGCGTTCGCTGGCGGTGCGCAAGTGGGTTTGGGTGCTCGGAGGTGCAGTGCAAGGGGCTTGCCTCGCCGCCATGGCGGCTGTCGCGTTCACGATGCAGGGCCTGACCGCAGGCATGGCGATCGTGGCGCTGCTCACGCTGTTCAGCCTGGCGCGGGGCGCCTGCTCAATCGCCTACAAAGACGTGCAGGGCAAGACCATTCCCAAGACCCGGCGCGGCGTGCTCTCGGGCTGGATCGGTTCGATCGCCGGCGCCCTATCAATGGCTGTGGGCCTAGGGCTTGGCCTGCTGCCCAACACCGCATCGGTCTCGGTGTTTGTCGGCCTGCTGGGTGGCGGCGCGGTGCTGTGGTTGCTGGCCGCTTGGTCGTTTGCGCGCATCGTTGAGTTTCCCGGGGCGACCGACGGGGGCGTCAACGGCATGGCAGAGGCCTTCGCCAGACTCAGCCTGCTGCGCACCGATGCACCTTTTCGCCATTTCGTGATCGCGCGCGCACTGGCCATGGGCTCGGGCTTGGCAGCGCCGTTTTACGTGGCGTTGGCGCGCGACGCGCTGGGCGAGGCGGTGGCGCTGCTGGGCGCCTTCATCCTGCTCGAAGGACTGGCCGGTTTGCTGAGTTCGCCGGTTTGGGGCAGATGGTCCGACCGCTCCAGCCGGCAGGTGTTTGCAGCGGCCTCAGCGCTGGCCGCCTTGCTGTCGATCGCAGTGGCCATGGCGGCCTGGGTCGGCCTGAGCGGCACGGTCGCGATGGTGTTCTACCCGCTGGCATTTTTCGGTCTGGGCGTGGCGCACGCGGGCGTGCGGCTGGGCCGCAAGACCTACCTGGTCGACATGTCGGATGGCAACCAACGCACCGATTACGTGGCGGTCAGCAACACGGTGATCGGTGGCCTGCTACTGCTCACCGGCGCACTCGGCGCACTGGCGGCGCTGGTCTCGGTGCCGGGCACGGTCTTGCTGCTTGGCTTGTGCGGCCTGCTCGGCGCAGCCTTGAGTCTGCGTTTGAAAGAGGTGTCGGGCTGACCGACCCGCCTGATCGCAGTCGCCAGCGCCGGCACCATGCTGACCGCGGTGATCTCGTGCGCGATGCAGTTCATGCTCCAGACCTCACCCACGTCGGCTTCTTTGACCAGCGCCAGTGCGCCTTCAGCGAATAGCGCGTGGGTCACCGCCACCTCGACCGACCTGGCACCAGCCGCCAGCAGCGCGCGCGCCGCCTGCGCCAGCGTGTGGCCGAAACTGGCGATGTCGTCCATCAGCACCACGGCGCGGCCTCGTACCAGCAGCTTGGGCAACGCGATGGACACCGAGCGGTCGCCGTGGCGCTGCTTGTGGCACACGGCAAAGTCCCAGCCAGGCGCGCGGCAGCTTGCGCCACCCGTTGCAGGGACGCTTCGTCGGGACCGATCAGCACCACATCTGAGCGCTGACTGTGCACCCAGTCGCCCAGCACCGGCGCGCCGTTAAGCACGATCGCGTCGGCCACCGGCACAGCCTCCTTCAGTTCGGGTTGTTGAGCGTGCGCTAAACCACCACGCGCGCTGGCAGCGCCGGGGGCAACATGAGCCGCAGTTCACCGTCGGGGAATCGGTGGCGCTCGATCGCTCGGGCTTGCAGACCGGCGGCCTGGGCCGCCCGTTCGGCGATCGTCCCGTCTTCGGGAAAATGCAGCAGGCAGCCCGAGCCAGGTGCAACAACGAGCGTCATCAGAATTCCACAAACACCAAGGGCAGTGGATCGGCGCTGTCCAACAAGCAGCGGATGGCACGATAAAGGGCCTCCTAACAGCGCGAGCGGGGACTTGGTTTCAGCGATAGGCTCCATGACGCCGCGGTACACAGGCGCTGGAGAGCAAACCCAGCCATCGCAGCCGCTGCTGACCTATCCATCCTCCCTCACCATGATCCATATCCGATTCATCGCCGCCGACCAATCGGCTCAAGACATTCAGGCCCAGCCCGGGCAAAGCCTCATGAAAGCCGCGGTGGACGCCGGTGTACGCGGTATCGACGCCGACTGCGGCGGCACGCTCACCTGCGCCACCTGCCATGTGATGATTGACGCTCCCTGGGCCGATCGCCTGTCGCCCGCCGTCGCCGACGAGTGCGACATGCTGGACTTTGCCGCCATCCCGCCAGAACCTGGCAGCCGCTTGAGCTGCCAGATCGTGCTCACACCCGAACTCGATGGCCTGCAGGTGCGCCTGCCCGCCAGCCAGTACTGAGCCTGCTTTGCAATCGAGGCGCGCGCGAAACAGCCTGCCCAGCCAGCTCACCAGCGCGCCACCGTTTCTTACACTGGCGTCCTTCGCCACTCAAGAGACCACCATGCGCTTCGCCTTTCCCCCCCCGTCCACCGTCTGCGTACCGGTCAACGGCAGCGACCAACACTTCCCCGTTCACCGCATTTATTGCGTTGGCCGCAACTACGAACAACACGCCAAGGAAATGGGCTTCAGCGGCCGCGAACCGCCCTTCTTTTTCCTGAAACCAGCCGATGCCATCGTGGTCGCTGAAGCGGGCCGGACCGCCACCATCCCCTACCCCAGCCTGACCCACAACCTGCACCACGAGGTGGAGCTGGTGGTGGCGATCGGGCGCGGCGGCAAAAATATCCGGGCCGAAGACGCACAGCAGCACATTTTTGGCTACGCGGTCGGGCTGGACATGACACGCCGCGACCTGCAGACAGAGATGAAAAAACAGGGCCGCCCTTGGTGCATCGGCAAGGCCCACGACCAGTCGGCGCCTATCGGTCCAATCACACCGATCGATCAGGCGGGCGACATCACCCAGGCAGCGCTGTGGCTCCAGGTCAACGGCAGCGACCGCCAGCGCAGCCAAGTCAGCCAGCTGATCTGGGGCATCGGCGACATCATCGAACACCTGTCAGCCGCCTGGGCGCTGCAAAGCGGTGACCTCATCTACACCGGCACGCCAGAAGGTGTGGCGGCGGTGGTGGTCGGCGACACCATGAGCGCCGGGGTGGATGGCCTCACGCCAATTGCGGTGCGGGTGGCGTGATCGGGTTTGACCTGAAGCGCGGAGTCCTTCAAATCCTTTAGGGTTGCTGCACCCAACGTGGCCATCCTTTCTTTTGCAACGCAACAGGAGACCTTCCCATGATCCAACGCAGAACCCTGATCCGGTCTGGCGCCGCGCTCGCCCTCGGCGCCCCCGCGCTGGTGGGCTTTGCCCAGCAAAGCGTCACCCTCAAGTTCCACACCTTCATGTCGCCACAGTCCAACGTGTGGCTCAACATGCACAAAGCCTGGATGGACAAAGTCACCGCCGACTCCCAAGGCCGAATCAAGTTCGAGGCCTATCCAGCCATGCAATTGGGCGGCTCACCGGTACAGCTTTACGACCAAGCCAAAGATGGTGTGGTCGATGTGGTCTGGACCCTGCCGGGCAACACACCAGGCCGCTTCCCGCGCATTGAGGCCTTTGAGTTGCCGTTCATGATGAACAACGCCGAAGCCACCTCCAAGGCCTTCTGGGAATACGTGCAGACAGTCGGCAAGGACGAGTTCCGCGACGTGCATCCGATCGCACTTCAGGTGCACGGTCCGGGCGTCATTCACATGCGCAACAAGCTGGTCAAGACCGCAGCCGACCTGAGCGGCTCCAAGGTGCGCGGTCCCACCCGCCAGATCACCAAGATGCTGGGCTATCTGGGTGCCACACCGGTGGGCATGCCGCTGCCAGCCATCACCGACTCGCTCTCCAAGGGTGTGATCGACGGCTGTGTGATTCCCTGGGAGGTGGTGCCATCGGTCAAGGTCAACGAGCTGACCAAGTTCCACACCGAGTTCGACCCGGCCGGTGGTGCGCTCTACACCACCACCTTCGTGATGGCGATGAACAAAGCCAAATACGCCTCGCTCGCACCCGACCTCAAGGCGGTGATCGACAAACACTCAGGCATGGAAACCTCCGGCTGGCTCGGCAAAACCCAGCAAGCTGGCGACGTGGCCGGCCGCGAGTCGGCCAGCAAGCTGGGCAACAGCATCTACACGGTGTCACCATCCGAGGCGCAGGAATTCAAGCGCAAGGCGCGCTTGGTCGAGGTCGAATGGATGCAGGACATGGACAAGCGCGGCTTCAATGGCAAGCAACTGCTGGACTCCGCGCGCAGCCTGATCGCCAAACACGGCAAGACCACCAAAGCCTGATCGGACCAAGTAGAGCGATCAGCAACATAAGCAGAAACGCAAATAGGCAACACAAAGGGCTTCCTCGGGAGTCCTTTTTGTTTTCATCCTAAACTCACGCTCATGCAGCGCAGCCCCATCAAACATTGCCGTGAATGCGGCGCCACTGTCCAGTACCGCCAGCCCGACGACGGCGACACCAAGCCACGCGCCGTGTGCACAGTCTGCGCCACGGTGCATTACGAAAACCCGCTCAACGTGGTGGGTACGGTACCGTTTTGGGGTGAAACGGGCGAGTACGTGCTGCTGTGCAAGCGCAACATCGAGCCGCGCCGGGGCAAGTGGACGCTGCCCGCCGGCTTCATGGAGCTGGATGAGACCACTGCCGAAGGTGCGTTGCGTGAAACGGACGAAGAGGCCGGGGCTCAGATCGAAATGGGTGCGCTGTTCACCCTCACCAATGTGGCGCGCGTTGGCCAGGTTCACATGTACTACCGCGCCCAACTGCTCAGCGACCGCTTCAACCCGGGCTTCGAGACCATGGAAGCCCGCTTGTTTCTCGAAGCCGATATTCCTTGGGAGGAAATTGCTTTTCGCACGGTGCGCATCACGCTGGAGCACTATTTTACCGACCGAAAAGCAGGGCAATTCGGATTTCATGTGAGCGATATCGGCTGATCCTGTACCGCTGGGCTGTACACACAAAAGCAATCTAAGCACCCAGAAAAAAGCCCGGCAAGCCGGGCTTTTTCACGCAGGCAAAACAGCTGGGATCAGTCGGCTGCGGCCGCCTCTTCGGCTGCCGGCTTGGCCCGACCCTCTTTTTTGAGCAGCGGCTGAATATCGAGCTTGACCTCGGCCGCTTCCACGCCTTTGTCGTCTGTCTTCATCTCCACATCCACCGTGAGGCGACCGCCATCGGTCAGGCGACCAAACAGCAGTTCGTCGGCCAGCGCACGGCGGATCGTGTCCTGGATCAGACGCTGCATCGGGCGAGCGCCCATGAGCGGGTCGAAACCCTTCTTGGCCAGGTGCTTGCGCAGCGCATCGGTGAAGGTGACATCGACCTTCTTCTCAGTCAGCTGGCCTTCGAGCTGCAGCAAGAACTTGTCGACCACCCGCATGATGACGTTCTCGTCCAGCGCTTTGAAGCTGACCATGGCGTCGAGCCGGTTGCGGAACTCGGGCGTGAACAGGCGCTTGATGTCAGCCATCTCGTCGCCCGCTTCGCGCGGGTTGGTGAAGCCGATGGATGCCTTGTTCATGGTCTCGGCGCCCGCGTTGGTTGTCATGATGATGATGACGTTGCGGAAGTCGGCCTTGCGCCCGTTGTTGTCGGTCAGCGTGCCGTGATCCATCACCTGCAGCAACACGTTGAAGATGTCGGGGTGCGCCTTCTCGATCTCGTCGAGCAGCAGCACCGAGTGCGGCTTCTTGGTGACCGCCTCGGTCAGCAGACCACCTTGGTCAAAACCCACATAGCCCGGAGGCGCGCCAATGAGGCGGCTCACCGCGTGGCGCTCCATGTACTCCGACATGTCAAAGCGCATCAGGTCGATGCCCATGATGTAGGCGAGCTGCTTGGCGGCTTCGGTCTTGCCAACGCCAGTGGGGCCGCTGAACAGGAAAGCGCCGATCGGCTTGTCGGCCCGACCCAGACCTGAACGCGCCATCTTGACACTGGCAGCCAGCACTTCGAGCGCCTTGTCTTGTCCAAACACCACACTTTTGAGGTCGCGCTCCAGCGTCTGCAGCTTGCCGCGGTCGTCGTTGGACACGTTGGCCGGGGGAATGCGCGCGATCTTGGCCACGATCTCCTCGACCTCGGTCTTGGTGATGGTCTTCTTGCGCTTGGACACCGGCAAGATACGCTGGGCAGCGCCCGCCTCATCGATCACATCGATCGCCTTGTCGGGCAGGTGGCGGTCGTTGATGTACTTGGCGCTGAGCTCGGCTGCGGCCTGCAAAGCGGCCATCGCATATTTCACGCCGTGATGTTCTTCGAAACGCGACTTCAACCCTTTCAGGATGTCCACCGTTTCCTGCACGGTGGGCTCGACCACATCGACCTTTTGGAAACGGCGGCTGAGGGCTGCGTCTTTCTCGAAAATACCCCGGTACTCGGTGAAGGTGGTCGCACCAATGCACTTGAGCTGGCCGTTGGAGAGCGCTGGCTTCAAGAGGTTGGACGCATCCAGCGTGCCGCCAGAAGCTGCACCAGCGCCAATCAGGGTGTGGATTTCGTCGATGAACAAGATGCCGCTGGGCTTGTCTTTCAACGCCTTGAGCACACCCTTCAAACGCTGCTCGAAATCGCCGCGGTACTTGGTGCCGGCCAAGAGCGCGCCCATGTCGAGCGAGTAGACGGTGGAATCGGCCAGGATCTCGGGGACATCGCCCTGGGTGATGCGCCAGGCCAAGCCCTCGGCGATGGCGGTCTTACCAACACCGGCTTCGCCCACCAGCAGCGGGTTGTTCTTGCGGCGGCGGCACAGGATCTGAATCACCCGCTCGACCTCGTACTCACGGCCGATCAGCGGATCGATCTTGCCGTCTTTGGCGAGCTGGTTGAGGTTTTGCGTGAACTGCTCCAGCGGCGAGGCCTTTTCGTTGGACTTGCCCTCTGAACCCTGCTCTTCGTTTTCGGCCGCACTCTCACCCGGCTTGCTGGCCTCCGGCGGGTCGCTCTTGCGAATGCCGTGGGCGATGAAGTTCACCACATCCAGGCGCGTCACACCCTGCTGGTGCAAGTAGTAGACCGCGTGCGAGTCTTTCTCACCAAAGATCGCCACCAGCACGTTGGCGCCGGTGACTTCCTTCTTGCCGTTGCCGGTGGACTGCACATGCATGATGGCACGCTGGATCACACGTTGGAAACCCAGCGTGGGTTGCGTGTCCACCTCGTCGGTGCCCGCCACCTGCGGCGTGTTGTCTTTGATGAAATTGGTGAGCGACTTGCGCAAGTCGTCCACGTTGGCCGAGCAGGCGCGAAGCACCTCTGCAGCGCTGGGGTTGTCAAGCAGTGCAAGCAGCAGGTGCTCGACGGTGATGAATTCGTGACGCTGTTGCCGGGCCTCGACAAAGGCCATATGCAAACTGACTTCAAGTTCCTGGGCAATCATGGACGCTTCCTTTGAGCTGGGGGTGATCTGAAACGCTGGGCCAATGGCGAGACGTTAAGGGAAAAAGTAGGAAGAAGGGACCATAGGTAGGGCACTTTCTGATTTATTCAACAGGTTCACTCAAACACTGCAACGGATGCCCCGCTTCGCGGGACGCCTGGGTGACTTGGTCCACCTTGGTGCTGGCGACATCGCGGCTGAAAACGCCGCAGATGCCTTTGCCTTCCAAGTGGATCTTGAGCATGATCTGCGTCGCGGTTTCTCGGTCTTTGCTGAAAAATTCCTGGATCACATAAACCACAAATTCCATCGGCGTGAAATCGTCGTTGAGCAGAACCACTTGGTACATCTGTGGCGGCTTCACCTTCTGGGTGCGCCGCTCCAGCACGACCGAATCGTTGCTGCCCACGCTGGGTGGTGCGGCAGGAAGGTCGGGCTTTTTTGGGTTGTTGGTGGCCATAAAACCATTCTAGCGATCTGGGTCGGCCTTCGCCGGGCAAGCCAGCAATCCCGCACGCAAGCCGCTGCAACCGGCGCCAAAGCCACGTCGGATTGCCACTTGCCGCAGATTGACCAGTCATGCTGCATTGTGCGACTGGCGCCCCAGGGCAAAGCCAAAAGCAGGCCCTTTCCCCTCAGCTATTTCAACCATTCACCCATTGGACGGCATGGCAGTGGTGATGCGCCTTTGCACCAGCGCTGAGGATAGGCTGCGAATGGCGACGGGTTGCCTGCGCCATGAGCATCGGCAAATCTGACTCAGCCTGGCGAGCAGCTCTGCGCCAAAACCGCAGCCAGTGGCTTCCAACTCGGCAAACCGCTGGCTCATCACCAAGTCGGGCGCTTCTTGAGTCGCGCACCTGAGCGCCTAGCGAGCCTGCGCAAGCCTGCGCAAGCCTTGGGGGCCGGCTTGGCAAGCCTTGAAATTGCGATTCAGTTCGAGCTTTTTTTCTCCCGCACAACGGCAGCGGATCGAGCACCCTTTTTTTCAAGCCAAATGCTGCGAGGGGCCACGCATCTCGACCGATCGCTCTTCGGATGACACTGCAAACATCGAAATCATCGCCATGTCTGGTGGAGCGCATCGAAATTCAAGAAATTGCTGGAAAATCAACCCTCAACTTGCAACACATCAGCAGCGGCAGAAAAACAGCGCTTTTTACGTTATGCACACTTTGACACTTCGATGGACTGCATGAGCCCGGCATGACATCACACCCAGCTCGCTTGTGCGCTGTCTTCGCCGTTTCCATCATTGGGGTGTCAGCCCAGGCAGGCGACCTCACCGTTTCGGCCGCGTCCAGCCTGACCAACGCCATGCGGGACATCTCCCCTCTCTTCGAAGCTGCTCACCCGGGCACCAAGCTGCAGCTGAACTTCGGCGCCTCCGGTGCCCTTTTGCAGCAAATTGTCAAGGGCGCGCCGGCCGATGTGTTCGCCAGCGCGGATCAAGAAACCATGAACCAGGCGCAAGCCAATGGACTGATCAAGACCGAGCATCGGCGCAACTTTGTATCCAACGCGCTGGTGGTGATCGTCCCGCGCAACACCGCCAAGTCCCCAACAACGCTGGCCGATCTCACCCAACCGGGTTACGCGCGCATCGCGATCGGCCTGCCGGCCAGTGCGCCGGTCGGGCGCTACACCAAGGGTGTGCTCGAAGCGGCCGGACTCTGGGGCGCGATCGAGCCAAAAATGATTGGCGCAAACAACGTGCGCCAGGCGCTCGATTACGTGGCCCGCGCTGAGATCGACGCAGGATTTGTTTACGCCACCGACGCTGCGCTCATGGCCGACAAGGTCAAGATCGCCTTCACCGTGCCGACCACCCAGACCATTCTGTACCCGGTGGCGCCATTGAGCGGTGCACCGAACAGCAATGCCGCCGCCCAATTCGTCGACTTCCTCTTCACCGCACCGGCCCAAGCCGTGTTGGCGAAGTACGGCTTCGGCAAGCCCTGACACGACCCGGAAACCGCTCGCCATGGACGCCGCCTGGGTCGCGCTTACGCTCTCGCTCAAAGTGGCGGGCTGGGCGACTGCAATCAACCTGCTCTTGGGTGTGGGCGTGGGCTACGCACTGGCGCGCTGGCGCTTTCCCGGGCGCGATCTGGTCGATGCAGCGCTCACGCTGCCCATGGTGATGCCGCCCACCGTGCTTGGCTACTACCTGCTGGTGGTCATCGGCAGCCAGGGTGTGGTGGGCGCCTGGCTGCTGGAGCATTTCGGGATCCGGCTGATCTTCACTTGGCAGGCGGCGGTGATCGCCGCCACCATCGTCTCCTTCCCACTGGTTTTCAAAGCTTCCCGTGCCGCATTCGAGACGGTGGACCCGCAACTGGAAGACGCAGCGCGCACGCTGGGTATTGGCGAAATGGCGGTGTTTTTCCGCGTCTCGCTGCCGCTGGCTTGGCGCGGCGTGCTCGCCGGCCTGCTGCTGGCATTCGCGCGCGCGCTGGGCGAGTTTGGCGCCACGCTGATGGTGGCCGGCAGCATTGTGGGCAAGACACAGACGCTCTCCATCGCCGTTTACGAGGCGGTGCAGGCTGGGCAAGACGACACCGCCAATTTCTTGGTGGCGATCACCTCGATCACCTGCATCGCGGTGCTGCTGAGCGCGGGTCGGCTGATGCCGGGGCGGGTACTTGTCCGTGGCTGATGAAAACCCCGTGTCACCGCCCATGGTCTGGGATGTTGCGCTGCAAAAAATGCTTCGCCACGGCGATACCCGCTTTGCACTCGACGTGCGCTTCACCAGTGCTGCGCAACGCGTGGTTTTGTACGGCCCATCGGGCGCTGGCAAATCCCAGACGCTGCGCATGATCGCTGGCGTCAGCGCCCCCGATGCGGGCCGCGTGGCCGTGGCCGGGCGCGTGTTGTGCGATACGAATGCCAGTCTGTCGCTCTCACCACAGCAGCGCCGCCTGGCCTATGTGTTCCAGGACTACGCCCTCTTCCCCCACCTCACGGTGCGCCAGAACATCGCATTTGCCTTGAGTACCGGATGGCGCAACCCATCGCGCAAGGCACCAGATCCGCGCGTCGACCATTGGCTGCGCAGCTTCCAGCTCGAAGCCCATGCGAGCCACTACCCCCACCAGATCTCGGGCGGCCAGCGCCAGCGCACAGCGCTGGCTCGGGCGCTGGTCACCCAGCCGGTCGCCCTGTTGCTCGATGAGCCGTTTGCTGCGCTGGACAAATCCCTGCGCCAGTCCCTGCGTCAGGAGCTCAAAGAACTGCAAGCCGAGCTGAAACTGCCGCTGCTGCTGATCACGCACGACGAAGACGACATCGACTCCCTGGCAGAGGACGTGGTGCACATGGAGGCGGGCGGAGTCACCGCCCTGCCCGTCTCCTCCGACACCGTCACCAGCACCCGGCTGGCTACAAACCGCTGATGCGACACCCACTTGCCGCGCCTGCAGACACGGCGGCTGCTTCCACCACATTCCAAGCCAGGATGCCCGCGCTGAAGCTGCTGGACCAGGGAACCATGGACTTGACGCAAGCGTTTTCATTCTTGAAGGTGCCGAACATGAAAACGGGTGTGCGCAACCAGTGGGTGGGCACGGTCAGCACCATCCCCACCGGGGTGGTGAACCACGAGGGGGAGCCGAGCCTGCCAAGCAGCGCCCTGCTTTCGGCGATCGTCACCCGCGATAGCACCGATGCACTGGCGCGGGGGCTGCGATAGACGGTGATTGGGCTGGCGAAATCGTCATCGGCGGTGCTGGCCGCCTGGCTTGGGGAAGACAAGCTGTCGACGCGCAACCGGTTGGAAAGACGGGTGCGTTCGGTCACGCTCGGCGCGGTGAATACCAAAGTGGTGGTGGACGCCGCAGACCTCTCGGTAGTGGTCCTCGTGAAACAAAGTGCTCTCGCTGATTTTGCTCTGGTGCCTAGCGCACCAGAGCTGGTGCTGGTGAAAGTCTCCAACATCCTGGTTACGGTGGCGAGCCAAAACAAAAACCCCCGCCAGTCTCACACCTTGCGAGGCTTTGTGATTTCGCGCCAAGCGGTTTAACGCCGCTTCAGGCGGAACGCTTCACATGTGGTCGATCATCACCTGGCCAAAACCCGAGCAGCTGACCTGGGTGGCGCCGTCCATCAAGCGCGCGAAGTCGTAGGTGACCTGCTTGCTGGCGATCGATTTTTCCATCGAGCTGATGATCAGGTCGGCGGCTTCCGTCCAGCCCATGTGGCGCAGCATCATTTCGGCCGAGAGGATTTCCGAGCCTGGGTTCACGTAGTCTTTGCCCGCGTATTTGGGCGCAGTGCCGTGCGTGGCCTCGAAGCATGCCACCGAGTCGGACAGGTTGGCGCCCGGCGCGATGCCGATGCCGCCCACCTGCGCGGCCAGCGCATCAGAAATGTAGTCGCCGTTCAGGTTGAGCGTGGCGATCACCGAGTACTCGGCCGGGCGCAGCAAGATCTGCTGCAAGAAGGCGTCGGCGATGCTGTCTTTGACGGTGATCTCTTTGCCGGTCTTGGGGTTCTTGAATTTGCACCATGGGCCACCGTCAATCAGCTCAGCGCCAAATTCTTTCTGCGCCAGCGCATACGACCAGTCGCGAAAGCCACCCTCGGTGTACTTCATGATGTTGCCCTTGTGCACGATGGTCACGCTGGGTTTGTCGTTGTCGATCGCGTACTGAATCGCCTTGCGCACCAGGCGCTCGGTCCCTTCGCGGCTGACCGGCTTGATGCCGATGCCCGAGGTGTTGGGGAAGCGAATTTTGGTGACGCCCATTTCGTCCTGCAGGAACTTGATGAGCTTTTTGGCCTTGTCCGACTCGGCCTCGTATTCGATGCCGGCGTAGATGTCTTCCGAGTTCTCCCGGAAGATCACCATGTTCACCTTCTCAGGCTGCTTTACCGGCGAGGGAACACCCTTAAAATACTGCACCGGGCGCAGGCAAACATACAGATCAAGCTCCTGGCGCAGCGCCACGTTGAGCGAGCGGATGCCGCCGCCCACCGGCGTGGTCAGCGGGCCTTTGATGGAGACCACGTACTCGCGCAGCGCCGCCAGCGTTTCTTCGGGCAACCAGACATCGGGGCCGTAAATCTGGGTCGATTTTTCGCCAGCGTAAACCTCCATCCAGTGGATCTTTTTCTTGCCCCCATAGGCCTTGGCCACGGCGGCGTCGACCACCTTGAGCATCACTGGCGTGATGTCCTGGCCGGTGCCATCGCCCTCGATGTACGGCACGATGGGCTCATCCGGCACGGTGAGCGACATGTCAGCATTGACGGTGATTTTCTGGCCGCGCTCGGGCACACGAATGTGTTGGTACATGGAAGTCTGTCTCCGGTTTCGATAGGATGGTTGGTGTGATTTCCAGGGCACTTTTTGCAGCTTGCTCGGAACAAAATCATTCTAGTCCTTGCTCTACACCGCTCGCCCATGACACACCCTCTCTCGATTTTTGGCCTCTCGCAACGCACCAACCGAAACATCGCTCAGTGCATCGCCGCACTGCTGCTGGCTTTCGCTGGTCCGGCACTGGCGCAAACGCAGTCCCAGGAACAGCCTCAATTGAACCTGCCGCGCATGCCGCTTGCGGCGGGCATGCATTTGATTGACGCCCAGGTGGCGCAGACGCCCGAACAACGCCAAATCGGCCTGATGCACCGCCGCGAAATGCCTGTCACCGAAGGCATGCTGTTTGTGTTCGACCAGCCCGCCACCCAGTGCTTCTGGATGAAGAACACGCTGCTGCCATTGACAGCGGCCTTCGTGGCCGACGATGGCCGGGTGGTGAACCTGGCGGACATGAAGCCGCAGACCCTTGAGTCGCACTGCTCGACCGAGCCGGTGCGTTTTGTGTTGGAAATGAACCTGGGCTGGTTTGCCAAGCGCGGGGTAAAAGCTGGAAGCCGCTTGAGCGGGCCAGCCTTCACACGCTGAGCGCGAGTCTGGCAGCGGCGAAGCTGCTGGGTGCGTGATCTAAAACAAGGTCCGACGCGTCCTAATCGATCAGGGTGGCGTAGGCCAGGTTGCGGAACAGGTGGCGCACATGGTCGCGCTGGTTCGGCGCCTGGGTCATGAGGATGCCGAAGAAGTCTTCGGCGGGATCGACGAAAAAGGTGGTGCCCGCGATACCGCCCCAGTGGTAGGTGCCAACCGAGCCGGGCATGGCAGAAACCCCAGCGTGGGTGCGCACCGCAAAGCCCAATCCAAAACCGTGACCCGGCGGCAGCAAGCTGTCGTGACTCGGGATGTTGCCCAGGTGGTCGGCGGTCATGAAGTCGACTGTGTGCGAACCCAGCAGCCGCACGCCGTCGAGTTGGCCGCGGTTAAGCAGGCACTGCAGGAAGCGCGCGTAGTCGTGGGTGGTCGACATGAGTCCGCCGCCGCCCGCCTGCATGGCCGGGACCTCGCGCGGGTCTAGAACACGCATGGGGATGCCGCCATCCGGGTCGTGGGCAAACGGTTCGGCGATGCGTGCATGGCTGGCCTCGGGCACGCTGAAGGCGGTGTCGTGCATGCCGAGCGGTTCAAAGATGGTTTGCAACAAGTGGTCTCCCAGCGTCTGTCCGCTGACCACCTCCAGCAGACGCCCCAGCATATCGGTGGCGCGGCTGTAAGCCCACTGGCTGCCGGGCTGGTGAAACAGGGGCATGGCAGCCAGTGTCTCGCTGAAGGCTGCGTTGCTTCGTGCACGCGAACCGATCTGCGCCTGGGCGTAGAGGCGCTGCACATGGGCGCTGCCAAGGAATTCGTAGGTGAGGCCAGCGGTGTGGCGCAACAGGTCTTGCACGGTGGCAGGCTGCGCCACGGGCTCCAGCGCCACCTCGGTGCCACGCTCGACCGCCACGGACAGGCTGGCGAACTCGGGCAGGTACTTGGCCACGGGGTCGGTCAGCAGCAACCGGCCCTGCTCGACCAGCATCA
>Ga0222706_1000090_pt1 | contig 33215 bp, 17 predicted proteins | sample AntAcemetage1572_FD_179829 | JGI IMG/M metagenome (GOLD analysis project Ga0222706, IMG submission 179829) | Saline water microbial communities from Ace Lake, Antarctica - #1572 | ecosystem: Environmental > Aquatic > Non-marine Saline and Alkaline > Saline | place: Antarctica: Ace Lake...
GCTTAAGTTAACGCCAATGCCCGGTGGTGGTATGGGTGATATTTGGGGTTAAAGCGGTATTGATACAAACGGTTTGATTTGGAGTTGTAGAAGTTACTGTGTTTGCGGCAACTGTATAAGTAATTCTTATTTCGCCCCGCGCACCATTCCCTCCAGTTCGGCCTCCACCATCTCTATGTGTTCTTGAGCCACTTCCTCCGCCCCCGATGGGATTTCCAAGATTGCCAGGACTGGTAATATTTCCTGAAATGGCAATTCCTCCGGCACCACCATTTCCTCCATTTCCACCATTTCCACCATTCCCACTACTTACATTATTCCCTGTAGCACCATCGCCACCACTAGTTCCCGCCGTTATTGTTCCTACTCCCGTGTTACCACCTGCTCCTCCTGCAGGAGGAGCAGGTGGAGCAACAATTGCTGGGTTTCCTGCTCCGCCTCCACCGCCAACCGCGTTAATTAAAGTAGTCGCTCCTCGTGTAATAAAAGACGGATTTCCTGGGTTTCCATTTCCAATAAGGACACCAGGTCCTCCGTTACCTACGGCAATATTAAAAACATCTCCAACTGAAAAAGAAGCATTTGATAATGTTACGATTGAATATGCTCCACCACCACCTCCTGCTCCAGCTCTATTATTATTTGCTCCATTACCAGCGTCGGTACTTCCACCACCTGCTCCTCCGCCACCCCATGCTTCAATCGTAATAGAAGTTGTACCTGCTGGTACAGTAAATGTTCCAGTCCCGCTAGTATAAGTATCGGTAGTTGGACACTGCCCGAAAGCCTTTTCAGGTAAGCAAAGCAAAACAACCCAAACCAAAAAAGTCAGAGGAAAAACTGAATAAGGAAAAGCCGCACTTCGCTTTTTATTCATGTAACCTATTTAAAAATGAATTTCAATAGTATAAAAATGTACTTTAAATATAAATCTAATTTTAGAATAAAGATAATTTTTGAGCTGCTTTTTTCATTATATCATTAATTATCAGTGTTTAATGTAAATTCTACTACTAATTGATCTTTATAATTCTTGACTCAAGACCACAGGAATTGGTCTTAAATTATTTTGCATTTAACAAGTATGTGACTTCTTGATTTATATAGTGAGCATCATTTTTACTTTTTGATTCAGGTTATCCTAGCAAATAAACCCTGCTTTCTAGGTTTTTTTCATTCTGTTCAAGATGATTTGCATACGTTCTATTGAGTTCATATCACTCATCGATATTCTCAGAATCCAGGTAGGCTACATTTCTTTTTTGCCCATCAAGACATCTTGCCTGATCACAATACATCGAATGCAGAACAGATTCTTATGTTGGCCAGCTTTCTGTCCAATTCAAGTTCCATATTACCGGTTCCTTTGAATTCCTAGAAGATTACCCTGTCTATCTTAGAGCCAGTTTCTACCAATACTGTAGCGATAATGGTTAACGAACTGCCATCTTCAACATTTCGGGCTGCTCAAATGATTCGCTTAGGTTTATGTAAAGGATTCACATAGACACCATCGGAGAGAACTATCCCAGCAACGTGGTCATCATATTGAATGAGGACAACCTCTCCTTAAGTTTGAATGAGTTTTTGATCGAAAGAGTCAAGACAGTAGGGGATGATCGGACTTTTTTCTCAGGCGATGTTGACCTGAGTTTGAAAAAATCAGAAAGCTAATACAGAAAGTTGGAAGAGCGTTAAATAAAATTAATTCTGATTGGGGAGCGACCCTGAGTGGGTTGAAGAGGTTTAGGATTGAATAAGCAAAAAATGCTAAAATAAAAGAAGAAGATTCGGAAAATCGATAATCCTAATCCTCTTAAATTACTCTCTTAAAAGCTTTATTTGCTGGGATCTATTCCCCCAAATCAATTGGAGAATATAAACTCCTGAAACCGATCGATCCAAATACGCATTGACGACTTCCGAAATCGACTCAATCTGATTAACTGTAAATACTTCAGATACTCCTCTGATATCTGAGATTTGAATCAGGATTGGCTCATCATAATATACAGATCGGTTAAGTAAATCTACTGTGACGGTATTTTTCTCGGAACTTGGGTTTGGATAGGCTATCCAAGCACCTTTCCCTTTGATGGCCGCTACCTTTATTGATTTAGTATCACTATAAGCATAAGTGCCACTGAAATCTACCTGCTTCAATCGGTAGTAAACAATCCCTCCTGCGGCTGGTAGATTTCCATCTTGGAACGAATAAGCTACCGGACTATCAGAATAGCCAGCTCCGGCTACCTGATCGATAACCGTCCAAGACTTTATATTATTAATCGAGCGTTCAATTTCAAAATGCGAGTTCTCCCATTCTTTGGCCGTAGCCCAAGAAAGTTCACCTGTTCTGATAGGAGAATTAAAGGAAGCATTGAAGTAGAGAAATTCTACTGGGAGGATGCGGAAGTTTTGATACCTAATAATCACAACACCAGAACCGACGTTACCTCCAGCTCTGTCATCTAAACTACCTCCTGCACCACCACCACCGCTCCCTGTATTTGTAATTCCATTTTTAGCAGTGGCGTCTTTGTTGCCTCCACTACCTCCACCACCTATTCCACCAGAACCTGGAGTAGCACCAGAACCACCTCCACCACCAGCACCGTATCTTAATGATGTTCCATTAATTGCAGTTAATTTTCCACTTCCTCCACTTCCCCCATTACTTCCATTGATTGTGGCATCCGCACCATTACCAGCTGCACCACCGCCTCCACCTCCAGATTTGTTATCATTATTTCCACTGCTTGTATTACCTCCCCCGCCATTAAATCCCATTCCGTCACTAATGCCACCGCTACCCAAATCTTTATTAAATCTTGCTCCTCCTCCTCCTCCTGATGAATTTTGAGAGCCGCTTCTTCCATTAACAAGAAGTAAAGACGAACCACCACTTGATCCACCGCCTGCTCCACCACCTGCAATGTAACGAGTGCCATTATTAAATGAAGATAATCTACCATCGCGTTGCGAGGCAGTTGTATCTGTTGCGGAACCATTACCACCCTCTCCTATGTCAATATTGTAAACAGGGCTTCCGGTAATACCGTTTGTTATGCTAAAAGACAAAGAAACAACAGCTCCTCCTCCTCCTCCTCCTCCTGATTTGGTCTTATCTTCTGTGAAAGTCCTGCCACCAGCACCTCCACCACCAACAATTAACACTTCATATTCGCTTAAGCCTTCGGGAGGAGACCATGTCCCATCGCAGAAGTATTCAATAATGGTATAGTCACCGGTTGTACCAGAGCTAATTATTCTAGAACAAGGATCAGGATTAGCACAGGAATAATATATAATGACTTGACCTACTGAACCGTTTCCGCCCAATTGATTTGAGCCATTACTATTGGAACCTCCACCGCCTCCACCAAAGGGGCCAATTGGAGCTGCTCCAGCAGAATTGAATGCATAGCCATTTCCTCCAGGCCCACCAATTCCAATCGGGTCTGCTCCACCATTAGTCACATTACCAACGTTTCCAATTTGATTACTAGCCGCAGCAGACCCTCCTCCACCGCTTCCAGATCCATTTGAATCTGATCCTCTTCCGCCAGCGAAGGAAATTCGTCCGGACCGAGCATCGGCAACACCTGCATTACCACCTGTTATTACATTATTTGCACCTGCTATGCCCCCTCCTGCAAATAGTATACTTGCTGTTGTGGGTGATAAAGCAGGGTCGCGTGTGACATAGGTTGTGCCTCCATTTGCCGTGGTTGAATTTCCTCCCTCACCAACAAAAACCCCCAATGGCTCTCCAGGAGTAACAGGAATTGTTATTCTGGAGTATGCGCCTCCTCCTCCTCCTCCAGCTCGTCCGTTTGAGGTTTGATTGCCACCTCTTCCACCTCCGCCGATCATTTCAATGGTAATTTGAGTAACTCCAGCTGGCACATAAAAAGTACCTTTAGCAGAATAAGAGGTTCTGCAATCACATGACAAACTGGGATCAACTACTGTCCCTCCGATTACTGCATTTCCCGTGTTGTGAGCCTTATTTACTATGAGCGGAGGCCTTCCTCCCGGAATCCCTAGATTATTTCCCGAAACAGTCCCAAAATTTGTAAAGATTCCAGTTACTGATATACTATTGCACTGATTATAATTTGCTGATAAAATTTTGCTATTATTGACAGTCATGTTTCCACCCACTGTGAGAGCCCCGGCGAGTTGTACCAAATCATTGGAAACAAAATTTCCAGATACGTTTGTGTTTCCGAGTTCTGAGGAGCGATTATTGGTCAAATTTCCTCCAATAGTCAAACTTCCGGTCAAGGAATTCAATGTTCGGTTTATATTTAAGTTCCCGGTCATTTGAATGGAACCGGTGTTCTCCAAGCTTCCTCCGTTTAAATTAATATTGGTGTAATTTTTATGTATTAATATTCCAGAGTTGATGATTGGATTATTAATTGCTAAATCTCCTACCCCTGTAAAAATTGCTCTTCCCGTATTATTAAAATTAAAATTGAAAGCATAACCATTCTGGTTAACCGTGAGAACTCCTGGTGAAGTATTGTTAAAAACTGATTTGCTTCCATTAAGATTGATAAAAGTCATTGTACCCTCGTTGGTTACTACAGTATTAGTACCATTCATAAGTAGGGAACCTGAATGAGTACCTCGATTTATGTAATTTGATGTGCCTTCCATCGTTAAGGAGCTTGAAAAAGTTGCCCCATTCTCGTTATTGAAAGTGCTGGCATTTCTAAGAGTTACTGCGCCTGCGGAGGTACCTGAATTAGAATAAGAACTGGCATTGTTAACTATTACTGGCCTGGAAATAGATCCTCCAGTCCTAATGTTAACCGATCCATTATTTACGGTTAAAGTTCCAGAGTTATCGTATTGCCCACCCGAGCTAATAATCAATAAACTACCATTTTCCAACGTCCTATTACCTCTAATACTTCCATTTAGCTCTATGGAATATGCCGCAGGACTTGTTTGATTGATAGCTCCTGTGAATGTTGTAGTTGAAGAAATAATTACAGTTACTCCAGCATTGTTACCCAATGCAATAAATCCTGATCTATTTCCATTGAAGTTTATACAAATTCTTGCATTATTATTCCCCGCAGGCAGAGTGTAGTCCGTATTGTCATTGATAGTAACAGTACATTGCCCCCATACCTTTCCCACCCATAAAAGCTGGCCGAAACAAAAAATCAGATAAAATAGTAGAAATTTATTTTTCAAAGGGGTGATTGAGTCGGTGAATTCCACACGGTATTTTGTGTGAATTGGGTAATAGGTACTATACAATTTTTAGCGTGAAAACTATTTGCAATTCAATTATGTGATATTAAAAAACTTTTTACTGATTATGAAATAATAAAATGCATATTTTCAAAAACCAAACAAGTTGTATTGATCTTTGTTTTGGGAAATAACTTGAAACCATTAATTCATCACATAAGCTGACTACCACAAAAAAAAATCTGACAGAATTTCCTCTATCAGATTCAGTGATACCAGTCTTGAATTTTCTACCTGTTCAAAATTACTTTGTGATACTCTCGATTTGTGCCCCAAGAGATCTCGATGGTGTATATGCCGGCTGCCTTGAATTCAAATAAGTCACTGACTTGAGTACCCATATTTTTCATTTCTGTCACTTTGATACTATCAAACTGACCCGTAGTGGCTATTATTCTTAAGGTAATGGCCTCCTCACGATAGGCAGAAGGATCCAAGATCTCAATAGTTAATGGATTGCCTGTGGTAGGATTAGGGAATACTCTCCATCTGGTAGTACCTGGAAGCGCTTCTACTTTAATTGCTTTGGTATCGCTATAGGTGAACTCTCCATTCAAATCATATTGCTTTAAGCGGTAGAAGATATTACCTCCCGCTACTGGCAATTTCAAATCCGAATAGTCGTACTTCACTTCCGCATCAGAGTATCCCGCACCGGCTATTTCACTAATAGCTTCCCACTCCTTCACGTTATTCACTGATCGCTCGATTTGGAAGCGGTCATTTTCCCACTCTTTGGCTGTTGCCCAAGTCAGATCACCGGAGCGAACCACTGAGTTGTATGTTACATTGAAGTAGAGGAATTCTACTGGAAGGATTCGGGAATTAGGGTAGCGGATATATACTACGCCTGGAAAGCCAGCAGAACCGCCTAGCCTTCCGGCACCTCCACCCGAGCCATAGGTACTCGCCAACTGACCAATGCCATTATTATTTCCACTTCCACCGGCATAAAGTGGATTTCCATTGGTTGCAGAATACAGGCTTCCACCCAATCCCGATAGATTTACGATTGCCCCTGAGGAGGTTGCCCCACCTCCGGCGCCATAATAAACATTTTCACCTGAAATATCTCTCATAATACCGTTGCCTCCTGGTCCTCCGACCATTTCTGCACCTCCGGTGGAAGTACCATGTACTCCCACGCTTGCAGCACCACCACCACCCGCACCTGAAATACCGAAACTTTCTGCATTTCCACTCCCTCCATTATTGCCCGCACTTCCTGCACCACCAGCGGATTGAAGTGGTCCTAAGGCCGCACCACCACCACCTGAAGCACCATTGGCACCTTGTCTAAAAGCTGGATTATTCTTCGTCGAGCCACCACCACCACCACCTAAGGCATCTAGCGTAGCGAATGTTCCGCCTGTATGGCTGAATAATGGACCAGTGAAAGATGATTGAAAACCATTTTGACTTTGGGTACTAGTGGTGGCTCCCAGACCTCTGCCCCCTGGTGTCACAAGAAAACCAGCCCCCTGTAGCCCAAGAAAGCCATTCATAGCAATCTCCGTATATTTCTGATAAATAACAGCTCCGCCGCCGCCGCCGCCGGCAGCATCTCCAAAGCCTCCACCACCGCCACCGCCGACTACCAATACCTCAAATTCATCCAATCCATCCGGTGCAACCCAATCGCATGCGCCGGTAAATCTGATGATGGTAAATCCTTCAGTATCGTTGTATTGAAACACATCAGTAGATCCAGAACATGGCAGTGGAGTGCAGTCATAATTGACTACTATTCTACCATTAGGGCTGACATTGCGAACAATCGCCTGGGCCAGTCGATCTGCCATTGGTAAAGATGCAGGAGCCTCTGTTGCAAAAACAGCTGTTCCATCAAATACAATGAATAGTGCACCGCTTGGTAATACAGCCATGGTCTGAGAGTCCGTTGGATCAGCACCAAATGCCTGAATCGTTACCTGAGAAACACCTGCCGGTACGTAGAAAATATCATTTCCTGTAAACTCTGAGCTACAATTGACTCCATAGGGAGTAGTATTATTTGGTGGAAAATAGGGACAGAAATCCGTATCTCTTTGGATTGAAATTAGGGTCAGAACAGTAGTTCCCTCTGTGGAGTAGGGGAGAGCGGAGAAGGTAAGTTCACCAGCTGTGGTGACAGTAGCTGTAATGGTTTGATTGGGTCCTTGATTTATACCAGCGGTACTGTATTCAAGCACATAGCTTCCAAGAGTAAATCCAGTGCTATTGACAGTAAATGTGGAAGTGTAAGGTGGAGTTCCAAAGAGTGGATTTACCACACTAATGTTTGAGATTGGATAGCTAGGGTTTGAAATGGTGATGGTTCCAGTTGCATTAACTGTTCCGCATCCTCCTGCTAAAGGAATACTGTAATTGAATGTGCCTTCTTCGGTTGGTGTTCCCAAAATCGTAATTATTCCAGCATTCCAACTTGCAGTTACTCCATTAGGTAGTCCATTTGCCCCGGCCACTCCGTCATTGGCGATTCCGACAGCTCCTGTAGTAGTGTGGGTAATTGATGCTATTGGGTTGTTAATACAAATTGTTTGTGGGGTCGCAGGATTGACCGTATTGTTAGGCAAAATTGTGACTTGGACAGTTGGTGTTGGTGAAGATTCGCAGGAAACACTGTTTAATGTAGAAATGGTAATTCTTCTATACCCGGTAGTGGCAGTTAATCCAGCAGGAACATCATAAGTGGCACCTGTTTGGCCTAAAACTATGAACCAGCTTGGTGAGTTTAAATTTATATTCGATTCCCATCGGTATGTAATAGTTCCATCGCCTGTGCCGGCTGTTGTGCTCGAGAAAGGAGAGGGGTCGCCACCACTACAAACCGTCTGTGATATAGCAATCGCACCTGCTGTCGTAGTGCTTTGAACGGTCACTTGAATAGGAACTGTTGGTGCCGACTCGCAGGGAACGCCGTTTATCGTAGAGATTGTGATTCGTCTATATTGCGTTGAAGCAATCAATCCTGCCGGAGGATTATAAGTTGCAGAATTCGCGCTGTTGATTGAGGACCAACTGGTAAATGGACCTACGGCACTTTCCCATCGGTAGGTGATTGCTCCGGATCCAGTTCCTGCGCTTGTACTGATGAAAGCAGCCGGATCACCACCCCTACAGATTGTTTGAGCAGATGCAATTGCTCCTGCCGTTGGGACAGGCTGAATCGTTACTTGTACGGATTCCGTTGGTGCAGATTGACAAATTACCGTGCCTGAGGTAGCTATTGTTGTTCTTCTGTATTGGGTTGTTTTAGCCAATCCAGCAGGCACATCATGAGTGGCCTCGGTCTGTCCTGTAATAGTTGTCCAGTTTGGTGTTGTCAAATCCGAATTGAATTCCCATACGTAGGTAAGGATTCCAGCTCCGGTCCCTGCTACAGTACTGATAAACGCCACCGGGTCTCCTCCGACACAAATCGTTTGATCATTGGCGATGATTCCCGGGGTAGGGGCACTGAGAACTGTAATGGTACCCGTAGCAGAAGATGGCAAACAAAATCCAGGTGTAGTAATCGTATAGTTAAATATTCCCGATGCTGTTGGTGTGCCAGTGAATCTCAAAGTTATCCCATTCCAGGAGGTAGTAACTCCGGGCGGTAAACCCGAAACTGCAGGTCCAGCCGCACCACTTCCTGCGGTATAAGTTATGTCAGCTATTGGACTGTCTTGACAAACAGTCTGATTATCGGTACCCACTGCAGAGGTCAGTCGGATAAATGTGGAAAGTGTTCCAAAGGAGATGTCATCCAGCGCAAAGTCGTTTCCGCCCGCGGCTGGTTCTAGGTTCACAATTTTAATAGTTATCGGCCCGCTAATGTTGCCTGAATTCCACAGCGGATCACTTCGGAAGGGAACCCAATAATTATTGGCAGCGGCTTGAGTAGTATTTGCAGGGCCAGCACCTAAGTTGGCTGTAGTTCCAACTTGTATCCCATTTACTTCAAACCGTAATCGTGCATAGGGAGAAACTGCGTTAATGCTCATTGCCCAAGCAGAAAAATAGTATTCGGTATTTGGCTCCACAGTCACGGTTTGTTCCCAAATGGTCACCTTACTACTTTCTGGAAATCCGTTTACGATCATCATGTTCCTTTGCCCAACCGTGTTATTGGTATGGTCTATACCCCAGAAATTAGGATGGTAATTTTGGCCATCTACCCCCACAGAATATTTTCCCTCAGGAATTAGCTCATTGTTTCCTCCGACGTTTGGTTCATAAATGTACCCCGTTTTAAAGCCCGTATTCCCTGCTGTAAAGCTTCCGTTCGCAACTAATTCCTCAGCTACACCGATTGAAGCAGATGTGGAACAGCCATTCGCAGTTCCTGTGACCGAATAGTTTCCAGCAAGGTCCACAAGAATGCTTGAGGTCGTTTGTACAGGAAAGATGTCCCAAGACCAAGTGGTTCCCGGGATATTTGAACTGGCAATTAACTGTACTTTTCCTCCCACGACGCAGAAGTCGGGTACTATGGTGATTACAGGCGATGGATTAACGGTGATGGTGAATGTTCTTGGTATTCCCGAGCACCCGTTGGCGACAGGTGTCACAGTAATGGTTGCAGTAACCTGGCTTGCGCTAGTATTAATTGCCGTGAATGTAGGAATGGTTCCCAATCCTGAAGCAGATAATCCTATTGATGGATTACTGTTAGTCCAATTGTAAACTGTACCAGACACAGAACTTCCCAAAAAAGGAATAACACTACTGTTTAGACCATTGCATATCGCCGGAGGAGAGTTTACTGCATTTACAGTAGGAATTGGGTTAACCGTCACAACTATCTCAAAAGCTGGTCCTGTACAACCTCCTGAACTGGGGGTGACCGTATAGGTAGCTGTTCTAGCAGTATTGTCAGTATATGAAAGAGTACCAGAAATGCTCGATCCACTACCTGAAGTTCCGCCTGTCAGACTTCCGCCTGTCACGGTTGGTGTAGTCCACGTGTATGTAGTGCCTGAAGGAACTATCCCATTTGCACCAGTTATCGGAACCACTGAAAAAAATTGTCCATTGCAAACTGCGGTAGTTATGGGGTCAGGTGTACTACTTGGTCTCGGATTTACCGTTATAGTTACATTTTGGGTATTTGCACAGCCGTCTGCCGTCAAGGTATAGCGGTAAGTCACATTGATAGGATAGGCAGTGGTATTCATCAATGTTTCTGTAGCAGTAGCTGTCGATCCGCTTCCGGCAGAATTGCTGATTCCGCTTACAATCGCTCGAGTCCATGATAATGTTGTACCTATAATTGCACTTGTTGCAGTATAGGAACCGGAAACATTGCTACAGACCGCAGGCGGCGTTAATGTACTGCTCAAAGTCGGTGTTGGATTCACTCTTACCGTGACATTCTGAGTATTGCTACATCCGTCGGAGGTAATGGTAAAGGCATAAACTACATTGATGAAACCAGTCGTTGTATTGATTAAGGTTTCGCTCGGATTGGAGGTTTGAGGTGTAGTTAACCCCGGATTACTAATCCCTGCTACCGCTGCCCTTATCCAAGTAAAGGTAGCCCCAGTGGTAACACTTGTTGGTGTATAGATAAATACTGAATTACTACATATTGCAGGAGGGGTTGATGAACTGCTCAAGATCGGTGTTGGATTGATTGTCACCGTGACATTTTGCGTAGTGCTACAGCCATTAGCAGTTAAGGTGTAAGCATAAGTTACATCGACAGGATTGGCGGTGGTACTGAACAGGGTCTCGGTAGCTGTTGCTCCTGATCCGCTTCCTGCCGTATTACTGATGCCGGGTACAGCTGCTCTGGTCCAAGAAAAGTTTGTACCTGGAGTGCCACTCGTGGCCGTATAAGAAGCTGATATACCCGTGCATCGGATTGCAATGGCTGGGCTAGTCAATGTCGGTGTTGGATTCACCGTTACCGTTACATTTTGGTAACTGCTGCAGCCGTTTGCTGATAAGGTATAGCCGTAGGTAACATCAATAGGAAGGGCAGTAGTGTTGACCAAGGTCTCCGTAGCTGCTGCACCCGATCCGCTACTAGCCGCATTACTGATTCCAGCAACTGCTGCTCTAGTCCAGGAAAAGCTTGCACCGGAAGTAGCACTCGTAGCAGTGTAGGTTGTGGATACATTGCTGCATCGGCTTGCTGTTGTTGGGCTACTTATGTTCGGTGTTGGATTTACCGTGACCGTTACATTCTGGGTATTACTACAGCCGTTTGCTGTAATAGTATAAGTATAGACCACATTTACCGGGTTGGCGGTGGTATTTATTAAGGTTTCATTTGGGTTGGAAGTTTGAGCTAGGGTTACTGCAGGATTACTGATGCCCCTTACAAATGCCCTAGTCCAAGAAAAGCCCACCCCACTTGTAGCACTTGTGGGCGTGTAGGTAAATGCTGAATTACTGCATATTGCAGGAGGAGTTGATGAACTGCTCAGTGTCGGTGTTGGATTGACAGTGACTGTTACGTTTTGACTATTGCTGCAGCCGTTTGCTGATAAGGTGTAGACATAGGTGATATCAATTGGATTGGCAGTGGTATTGACCAAGGTTTCTGTTGCTGCTGCACCCGATCCGCTTCCGGCCGGATTGCTGATTCCCGCTACCAAAGCTCTTGTCCAAGAGAAGGTTGTACCCGAAGTAGCACTTGTGGCTGTGTAGGTAGTGGGTATACTGCTGCATCGGCTCGCAGTTGATGGACTGCTCAATCTTGGGGTTGGATTTACCGTTACGGTTACCGGGAAAGTGTCCCCTGCACAACTTCCAGAAATGGGTGTCACCGTATACGTTACTGTTTGGGCAGTGGCTGTATTGTTTGTCAGGGTTTGTGAGATATTTGCCTGAGGACTTGACTCAGCAGCATCGCCTATGACATTTGGATTATCTATTACGGTCCAGGTATAAGTTGTACCTGCAGGAACTATGGTTGCTGCGGTTGTCAAATCGTTGGCAGGTGAAACCGTAAATGCAGACCCGCTACAGGTTGCGGTAGTTTGTGCCGGTATTGCCGGTCTTGGATTTACTGTCACAGTCACTGTGAATGGATTACCAACGCAACTTCCTGTTGCACCCGAAGTAGGTGTGACGGTATAGGTTACAATCTGAGCTATATTTGTAGTATTTGTCAAAGTTTGAGAAATATTAGCTTGTGGTGTTCCTTGAGCAATATCCCCTGTGACATTTGGGTTATCTACCACAGTCCAAGTGTAGCTTGTTCCAGTTGGAACGATGGTTCCTGACCCGTTGGTAGGAGACACAGTAAAAGCAGATTCACTACACGCTGATGCGGTTTGATTCGGGATTACCGGACTTGGATTGACTGTAACCGTAACTGAAAATATTGGTCCTGGGCAGCTTCCTGCTAGTGGAGTTACAGTATATGTAGCTGTCTGGGCAATATTAGTTGGGTTGGTTAGTGTTCCCGAAATACTGTTACCACTGCCAGTTGCGCCACCGGTTATTCCCCCTGTTACTACAGGAGCAGACCAAGAATAGGTAGTGCCGGCGGGAATTACTCCATTGGTTCCGTTTACCGGTGTAAGGGTAAATCCGTTCCCGCTACATACCATAGTGGTCATATTGGTAAGTTCAGCTCTTGGATTTACGGTAATCATACCGGTGGCAAACTGCGTGTTGCATGCCCCAATCAGCGGAATGGAATAGTTGAAAGGACTTCCAACAATGGTGGTAGGAGTACCGGAGATGGTAATAACATTATTAGACCAAGTTGCCGTAACTCCAGGTGGTAATCCAGTGGCTGTTCCAATCCCCGTACTTCCGGTAGTGGCATGAGTGATAAACGGATTTAAGGAAGTATTTACACAAACAGTTGGATTTGATGTGACTGAGGTAGTTCCTGTTATAGCAAATGCACCGGATACGGCAGAAGGTACCGTTCCGCAATCACTTGAAGCCACTACATAATAATATGTTGGACCAAAAACAGTATTTGGTGGGGTAAAACTTCCAGTTGTTTCTCCTGGGATCAGTGTTCCTTCGGCATTACTTGATGAAGTGTTGCTGTACCACTGATAGGTTAGGTTTGCCCCGGTTGCAAGGGCAGTGATTTCGGTAAAGGAATCTCCCGGACAGATCGTTTGGGGGCTATTCGTTAGGTTAGTTGTAAACTCAGTGGCAGGAGGAAATACTGTATACCTACCTGATACATCAGAGGTAATAGCTCCGCAGGTACCGGTCACTACAGCATAATAATAAGCAATGCCTTCAGGTGTTGAGGGAACTGAAAAGGAAGCGGAGGTGGCTCCTAGAATAAGAGTTCCTCCTGAATTGGAGTTTGTGGTATTTCTGTACCACTGATACGTTAAAGAAGAGCCTGTGGCACTGATAGAAATATCCGCAAAACCATCTCCAAAACAGATTCCATAATTAGCCGGATTCGGTTGCGTAGTAATAAAAGTTATAGGATTTACCGTCACAGTAACAGTAAATGATGGTTCCCCACAGCTTCCTGATGTCGATGTTACAATATAGGTAGCTGTCTGTGGGGAGGCAGTTGGATTGGTCAATGTTCCTGAAATGCTCGCTCCATCTCCTGCTGATCCCCCCGTCAATCCTCCTGACATTAGAGGCGCGGACCAAGTGTAAGTCGTTCCTGCTGGAACTACTCCGTTGGTACCATTAATAGGAGCTGCCGTAAAGGAATCACCGCTACACAAGGTTTCCGTGATGGGTGTCACTGCCAGTCTAGGATTGACTATTACCGTCACGGTAAAAGAACTACCCGAACAACTTCCGGAGGTTGGAGCGATAGTGTAGGTAGCTGTTTGTGAGGTGTTAGTTGGGTTAGTTAGGGTTCCGGTAACGTTGGTTCCACTTCCTGCAGCACCCCCTGTAATTCCACCTGTCACCGATGGTGCCAACCAAGCAAACGTAGTACCTACTGGAATTATGCCATCAGTGCCACTAATGGGAGTTACCGTAAAGGTATCACTGCTGCACAAAGTGTCAGTCAAATTGGCGATCGTCGGTCTTGGACTTAGAGTGACGATTACGTTAAACGCACTACCAGCGCAACTTCCAGAAGTTGGAGTCACCGCATAGGTAGCAGTTTGTGTCGTATTGGTAGGGTTGGTTAAGGCTCCGGTGATGCTGGTTCCACTTCCTGCAACGCCCCCAGTAACTCCACCTGTCATGGATGGAATTGACCAAGTATAGGTAGTTTCCGCTGGAACTACGCCATTGGTGCCGTTAACTGGAGTTAACGAAAAGGAATCACCATTACAAACCGTTTCGGTCATGTTGCTTATTGTCGGTCTTGGACTGACGGTTACGGATATAGTGAACTGATTACCCACGCAACTTCCAGTGGTTGGAGTCACGGTGTAAATGGCAGTTTGTGTCGTATTGGTTGGGTTGGTAAGGGTTCCGGTGATAGTGGTGCCACTTCCAGCTGCTCCGCCACTCATGGACCCTGTCACGACCGGTATTGACCAAGTGTAAGTTGTTCCGGCGGGAACTACGCCATTGGTACCATTCGCTGGAGTTACCGAAAAGGAGTCAGTGCTACAGAGGGTTTCTGTGATAGAGGTCACCGCCGGTCTCGGACTGACAGTGACAGTTACGTTAAATGTACTACCTACACAAAGCCCCGAGCTTGGAGTAACAGTGTAGGTTGCTGTTTGTGGGGAATTGGTTGGATTGGTGAAGGTTCCGATGATGCTGGTGCCATTGCCCGCAACTCCCCCAGTCAATCCTCCAGTTAAGATAGGAGTGGACCAACTATAGGTGGTTCCGGCGGGAACAATCCCATTAGTACCATTTGCCGGAGTGATAGTAAAAGAGTCGCCGCTACATCGGGTTTGTGTAATGAGTGTTACTGCCGGTCTTGGACTGATAGTTACTGTTACGCTAAATGCATTACCTGCACAAAGTCCGGAAGTTGGAGTTACGGTGTAGGTTGCCGTTTGTGTCGTATTGGTAGGGTTGGTTAAGGTTCCGGTGATGCTGGTTCCACTTCCTGCAACACCTCCAGTGACTCCGCCTGTCATGGTGGGTACCGACCAAGCATAAGTTGTTCCGGCAGGGATTACGCCATTGGTACCATTCTCCGGAGTTACCGTAAATGAGTCGCCGCTACATAAGGTTTGTGTGATGGGCAGTGTCGCCGGTCTTGGACTTACCGAAATGGTGATGGTATACGGAGTACCCACGCAAAGCCCGGAAGTGGGAGTCACGGTGTAGGTTGCTGTTTGTATGGTATTGGTTAGGTTGATCAAACTTCCGGTGATATTGGTTCCACTTCCTGCAACTCCACCAGTAATTTCCCCTGTTACTACCGGCGCAATCCAAGCATATGTAGTTCCAATTGGAACTACGCCATTGGTACCATCAATCGGGGTCACCAGAAAGGAATCATCGCTACATACGGTTTGCGCAATAGATGTCATAGCAGGCCTTGGACTGACCGTGACGGCCACAGTGAAAGAATTACCAGCACAAAGTCCGGAGGTTGGAATCACGGTATAGGTTGCTGTTTGTACCGTATTAGTAGAGTTGAATAAGGTTCCGGTAATGTTGTTTCCACTTCCTACAGCACCTCCTGTGATTCCGCCTGTCACGGATGGAACAGACCAAGCATAGCTAGTACTGGCAGGAACAATCCCATTGGTACCAGTAACGGGAGTCACGGTGAACGTATCTTCGCTGCAAACCGGGGTGCTCATTGTAGTGATGGCGGGTCTTGGGTCAACTGATACTGAAATTGTAAACGATGCTCCAACGCAACTTCCCGTGGTCCCTGAGGTAGGAGTCACCGTGTAGGTTACGATTTGTGCACTAGTTGTAGTATTTGTTAAGGTTTGGGAAATGTTTCCCTGCGGTCCTGCCTGATTGGCCTCACCAATTACGTTTGGATTTTCCACCACGGACCAAGTGTAGGTAGTGCCTGCTGGAACAATAGTTTCCGGTCCGTTAATGGGAGTGATAACAAATGCAGCTCCACTGCATATTGACGCTGTTTGGGCAGGGATTACCGGACTTGGATTTACCGTCACCGCAACTGTAAATGGTGCACCTTTGCAAGCCCCTGTTGCTCCTGAGATGGGTGTCACAGTGTAAGTTACGGTCTGAGTAACATTGGAGGTGTTGTTTAAGGCTTGAGAAATAGTTGCCTGTGCGGTTCCTTGAGTAGACTCACCCGTTACGTTAGGATTATCTATCACTATCCAAGTATAGGTGGTCCCGGCAGGAACGATGGTGGCCGCAGTTGGGGAACTGTTAATTGGTGATACTGTAAATGCCGAACCACTGCAAATTTCTGCAATCTGATTCGGTATAGTTGGTCTTGGATTGATGGTGACTGTTACCAAAAAAGTATCACCCACACAGCCTCCAAAAGTCGGGCTTACAGTGTAGGTAGCTTTCCTCGGGATATTTGTCGGATTGACTAACGTGCCGGTAATGCTTGATCCACTTCCGGCTGCTCCTCCTGTTATTCCTCCGGTAACCACAGGTGCAGACCAAGAATAAGTAGTTCCTGCCAGAACCACACCGTTTGTGCCATTAGCTGGGGTGACAGAAAATCCTGAAGTGCTGCAAACCTCCGCAGTCATGTTGTTGATTATAGAGCTGGGATTTACGATTATAGTTCCAGTAGCTGCGACAGTTCCGCAACCGCCAGTGAGCGGAATTGAATAATTGAAAGTGCCGGTGACTATCGGAGTACCTGAAATGGTGAGGGTATTGGCTATCCAAGATGCCGAAAGTCCGGCAGGTAAATTAATCGGTGCCCCGATGTTTGTGGATCCTGTAGTGGTAAAGGTGATGGGAGCTAACGAAGCATTGATACAGACCGTCTGATTGGGAGCGGCAGATATCGCCGTATTGTTAGGAGGCACTGTTGCGGTAATCACATCTGAGAATACCACACAACTACCTCTGGTCACTCTTGCTCTGTAATAGCGCGTGGCAGTGATAGGTCCAATCTGTGCAGAAATCAAGGTGAGTGAGTTGGTCCCTAAGTCGGTGACCCCTGAGGTGAATGCAGCATCATTTGCCCATTGCCATTGGATGGTGCCTGTTGCGCTCTCGATGCTTATGTTGGCCGGAGAACTGCCATTACAAATAAGCTGATTGGGTGTAACTGCACCTACTGCTGCTGGGGGAGAAATTGTAATGTTTACTAATCTAAATGTATTTCCACATGAATTGGATGCTGTTACAGTATAATTAGCTGCCGCTATACCTGCTATTGTAGAAGGGGTTCCGGTTATTTGTCCCGTAGTTGTATTTAATACCAAACCCGGAGGTAAAGCGGGTGATACTGAAAAGCTTGTTGCCGCACCGCCACCGCTAGTACTTGCGCTATTTGCATTAATTGGCTGACTTGAACAGTAAGCTATCGAATTGCTGGTGTAGTTTAATCCTGTTGGAGCTGCCGGACTGATCCTGATGTTCAACATCCTAGTGGCATTTCCACATGAATTGGATGCTGTTAAGGTATAGTTGGCTGCTTCCATACCAGCTACTGTGGAAGGGGTTCCGGTTATTTGTCCCGTAGTTGTATTCAATGCTAGACCAGCAGGAAGTTCGGGAGATACTGAAAAGCTTGTTGCTACACTGCCTCCACCTGTACTTGCGCTATTAGTGGTAATTGCCTGACCTGCACAGTAGGTTGGATTATTAAATGTATAGCTTAAGCCAGATGGGGCGGTGTTTACAGTCACCGTCCGAGTGGTTATGCCATTTGCACATCCACTTGTTCCAGTGACGGTATAAGTTATCGTGGCCGTACCCGCAGAAACTCCCGTGATAACTCCTGTAGAAGAATTGATTGTGGCAATTGCAGCGCTATTAGTTGACCAAGTACCACCTGATACAGTGGAAATAAAAGTAGTAGTTCCCCCAACGCAGATTGCTTGTGCGCCACTCAACGTCCCGGTTTGTGGACTGCATGGGCGAAGGGCAAGGAGTAACGAGGCATTCCTAGCATTACCTCCAGCATAATTTACACTACCATTCCCGGTTGCTCCAAGTACTGGTTTCAGCTCATAAGCAGCTCCAACAGCCATATTTCGATTATCGTTTTGTACGCGTTGGGTATCGTATACTTCTCTCAAACTGGCTGGAGATGTGGCTGCCCAGGTGTCCATGGTTATATTATTGGCTATCAGACTCACCATTACAACTGCAGAATTGTTCGTAACCGAGGTAATGGAATTTGCCGTACCAGCTCCACCTCCGGTTAAATTAAGTGTTCCTGGGGCCACATCAAATGGGGTTCCTCCAACTCCACCATTTGCGTCAACACCTGAAAAAGCAGAAATTCCTCCCAACACATTGTCTGCATTAGTATTCGAAAAAGTAAATGACGCAGCTGAAACATCGGCCAAGGAGGCTACTCTATATAATACACTAGCATAAACACTGTTATTGTTGTTTCCACTACGCCAAATTTCTGAACCATCTATGAGAATCCATCCTGTAGAAAATGAATTTGCTAAGCTTACACCATTGTTATCATTTTGGGCAATTGTTGCAATCATTACATCTCCAACCTGTAAATCCGCTGGTCTTGGAATGGCAAGATTGTCTCCAGTCTCGCCGTAAGTGGAGGATCCTCGCAGAGTTATCTGCCCAAATCCCTGACTCAGCCCCCATCCAAAAATTAAAAATAAAATCAACCCCAACTTTCTCATTACCGAAAGGGCAGTGAAATAGTTAAAAAATAGGAAGTTAGAGGTCTCCTTAAAGGGCATTATTCAATCATATTTTCCTTTAATTTAATGAACTCTAATTTAAAACTAACTTAATATTTTTGAAATATACAAAAACGTATTTCAGATAAAAATAAGAGTGAATGATAGTTTAAAAGTTTGATTATCAGTAGCACTAAAAAAAAATGTGCTACCGTCTTATGATCACTTTATGATACTCCCGCTTAGCATCCCATGTGATCTCGATGGTGTAGACTCCAGCAGCTTTGGATTCAAAATACCGACTTACCAGAGGTCCCATTTCTCGCATATTCTCGACCTGAATGAGCTCATATTGACCAGTTGGAGTGATTACTCTTAGGCTGATAGACTCATCACGAGAATCAGAAGGATCCAGTAGCTCGAGTTTGATTTGATAACCGGTCGTGGGGTTGGGAAATACTTTCCAATAGGTCGTACCTGGAAGTGGTTCCACCTTGATCGTTCGGGTTTCACCGTAGATATAATCACCATCGAAGTCCACTTGCTTTAACCGGTAGAAGATATTACCACCAGCTACCGGCAGTTTCATATCCTTATACTCATACGCAACGGGACCATCGGAATATCCAGCACCGGAGACTTCTAATAAAATTTCCCATTTGTCCACGGTATTCACAGAACGCTGGATTTCAAAACGGTCATTTTCCCACTCTTTGGCCGTAGCCCACGAGAGATCGCCCGACCGTAAGAATGAATTATATTCAGCTTCAAAATAGAGGTACTCGACTGGGAGGATACGGAAATTGGGATAGCGGACAAAGACTATACCGGTACCGCCGCTTCCACCAATGAGATCTTCATCATGACCGCTTCCACCCCCTCCACTACCTGGAGTTGAAGCATTACCACCATTGGTGGCATCATCTTTATCTTCTATTCCTCCATTACCGCCAGAACTAGCACTACCCCCAAAACCAATTTCATCATCTCTGCTTCCACCACCCCCAGCGGCTCCGAAGAATCTATCCAATGTGATATCGAAATCCGAAAATCGTCTTCCCTTGGTACCATCTCCGCCATCATCATCGTTTGGCGCACTTTCTCCATCATCTCCACTGAGACCACCGCCTCCGGCTTCAGAATGCTTATTTGCATTTCCGCCAACTCCATAGCCATTTCCTCCATCGCCATCATGGCCACCTCCGCCTCCAGACCCATTGAAGTTTATTCCTGAAATTATTGAAAAGCTTCCTGTTCCAATATTGTAGCTTGACACTAAACCAGGGTTTCCATTTTCAGCGGCACTATCATTTGATCCGCCGCCACCGCCGCCACCAGCTATTGTTTCATAGTCACCTCCAAAGTCAAATCTGGTTTCAGCACCATCTACCCCTTTGTCGTCTCGATTCGTGGATCCTAAGCCAGCCTCACCAATTTCTATGGAATAACTGGCACCTGCTGGAAGTCCTGATGATGAAACGGATGCGATATCTGCTCTGGCATGAATGGCGCCGCCCCCGCCGCCCCCCCCGCCGCTTCTGACTCCCCCGCCGCCACCCGCTCCAATTGCCAATACTTCAAATTCCAAAAGTCCTTCTGGAGCATCCCAGGTACAGTCTGCGGTAAATTCAATAATGGTAGTTCCAGAAATAGCTCCATCATCGATTACATTTGAACATGGAGGGGATGTTGGACAAGAATAGGAGATAATCACTTGACCATTGCCGCCTCTACCGCCCTCACCTGGTCCGCCGCTTCCTTAACGTTCACCACCACCACCACCACCGCATGGTTGCATTCCGGGAAGGCCAAGAGAGGTATTATTTCCAATTTCAGGACCACCATTTCCTCCAGCTCCTCCGCCAGCTGGTGCAGGAGCACCATTAACCCGATTGGCATCGTTAGGTGGGGTAGGAGAATTCCCGTTTGCTGCATTCCCTGCAGAGGATCCACCACCACCATTTCTACTATTACCTCTGTTAGCCCCACTTCCTCCATCGAAAGTGATGTCTCCTATTCCATCAACTCCTAAGCCGCCATTACCTGGATCATCTCCCCCTGAATCATCAAGCCCTGACTCTCCTCCTACAGCTAGTACTATTGCATCAACTGGTGATTCAGTTCTTGCAATCCAAGAAGGTTCTCCAGTAAGTATTGAAGCGCTACCGCTGCCCACAAAGACAGCTATTGCTTCTCCGGGTGTTACAGCTATAACACTCTGAGAATACGCACCACCACCACCACCACTACCGCGTCCCGTTTCAGTGATCCGAGTTGATCCTCGCCCCCCTGCCCCCCATGTCTCTACGGTTATAAAAGTCACTCCAGCTGGTACATAAAAAGTTTGGAGACCAGGAGTTAAGTATTCAACTTGATTTTCTGATAGTATAAATTCCCCCGAAATAGCAGAGCTTGCAGTGCCACAGGAGGCTGTGACTACCACATAATAATAATAACCATTCCCGTCCGAAGGTGGTGAAGGAGTAAAGTTTGGTGAATCCGTTCCCATCGCTGTTCCTCCAGATGTCAGTCCAGTGGTATTTTCATACCATTGGTAACTCAATCCCACTCCTGAGGCGGATACAGCGATAGGAGAAAAGGAAGTTCCAGTACAAACAGAAATGGTTTCACCTGCGGTGCTCTGGGAGGTAATAGTCGGGGGAAAACAAGCTGGGCGCAGTGCTAGAAGTATGGATCTACTCTCATCATCACTACCGCCCTTAAGATCGGCTGTACCTGCTCCTGTTGCTCCGAAGCTTGGTTTTATCGCCCATGCTGTACCAATTGCTAAATCTGCATCTGCATTATCTTCAACCTCAAAAACTTCTGTTAAAGCTCCTGGTGATGTAGTATTCCAATCATCAAAGCGTCTATTATCAGTAACCATACCGACCATTACAATTGCAACATTGTCAGATGTAGTAGTTATACTGGGAGCATTTAAAATATCAGAATCTAGTATGGGGCCTAAAGTACCGGGGTCTATGTCAAAAGGGCCATTATTTGGTGTACCAAGGGCATCGAAACCTCCAATAACATCTACACCAGAAAATGCCATAATACCTCCAACCATATCTTCGGCATCAGTATCTCCATCAAACGTAAAATTTGCTACTGCAACATCTGCGTCCGTTGCAACTTTGTATAATATAGTACCCACCAGCGATCATTGGGTGTTCCCACATTATTTACCGACCATCTACAAGGATTCATCCTGAGGACGTTGCGTTTGAAAGAGTATCATTTTCATCATTACTTTGAAGGATGGAAGCTATAATCAAATCATCAACTGCCAATCCTGTCGGTTTAGCGATAGTTAACGCGTTATCATTGTTTATAGAAGTGGAAAAAGCTCTTAAAGCTATTTGCCCTTTCACCTCCCCAAAAGAGAAAACTGCTAAGCCCAAAATCAGCATAAAAACCCCACTCAAAAGAGTAAATGAGATTTTTTGAAACATAGCTTTAATTAGGCTGGTAAACCTTAAAACCATAAGCAAGAATATACTTTGATGCGTGGACTAGATTTTTTGCTCTCAAAATATGACAAATATATTTGTCAACGAGGTGATTGAGAGATTCTATATTCAAGTATTCATTTTTTCAATCGCGTATAAAAAATCTGAATAAAAATCATTTTTTTTAGAAATCGAAATGCATTTCTTTAATATTGATCAAATCTTAAAATGCTTGCATTAGCAGTATAGCATTTTCAGACTTTTAACTTTGAATTTTTGTATTAGTCTTTAATGTTACTAAAAAGTAACCTTGATCAGACTAATTTTGAAGTGTAAGTTATTTCTTTAAAATAGGCCAAAAATCAAGGTAATCACCTTTTGCCCTATTTTTAGTCATTTTTTAAATGAAAAAAACCGACTCTTTAAAGTCGGTTTTTTTCCATAGTTTTTTGATCAAGTACTAGCAATAATTGCACTTAAGTAGGATCGAATTTTATAAACAAGGGCACATCGGGCATCAAACACCTGACATCAAATATCCTTATCCATTCATACTGATCAAGAACTCCGCATTATCGCGAGTTCCTTTCATTCGGTTGAGGAGGAATTCCATTGACTCTTGAGAATTCATATCACTCATCAGTTTACGAAGGATCCATACGCGTTGCATTTCTTCTTTGTCCATCAGAAGATCCTCTCGACGAGTACCTGAGTTAAGCACATCGATAGCAGGATAGATTCTCCTGTTGGAAAGCTTACGGTCTAATGCAAGTTCCATGTTACCAGTTCCTTTGAATTCTTCAAAGATCACTTCATCCATCTTAGAACCTGTTTCTACAAGAGCTGTTGCAATTATAGTCAGCGAACCGCCATGTTCAACATTTCGAGCTGCACCGAAAAAACGCTTTGGCTTGTGAAGCGCATTTGCATCTACACCACCAGAAAGAATTTTTCCGGAACTTGGAACTACAGTATTGTGTGCTCTTGCAAGTCTGGTGATAGAATCCAAAAGAATCACTACATCATGACCTACTTCCACCATACGCTTGGCTTTTTCTAAAACGATATTGGAAACCTTCACGTGTCTGTCGGCAGTTTCGTCAAATGTAGAGGAGATCACCTCTGCATTTACCGAGCGAGCCATATCTGTCACTTCCTCAGGTCGCTCATCGATCAAAAGGATCATCAGGTGAACTTCAGGGTGATTTTTTGTGATCGCATTTGCAATCTGTTGCAGCAATACTGTTTTACCGGTTTTTGGTTGAGCTACGATCATCCCTCGCTGCCCTTTTCCGATAGGAGCAAATAGATCTACAATTCTCGTAGAGAACTTATCTCCTGTGGTAGAGAGATTTAATCTTTCTTCTGGGAAAAGTGGAGTGAGGTACTCGAATGGCACCCGGTCTCTGATTTCGTCCGTTGTTTTACCGTTTACCGTAGCGATTTTTAATAAAGCAAAATACTTTTCTCCTTCTTTTGGCGGGCGAATAGATCCTTTGATATGATCACCAGTCTTCAGGCCAAATAGCTTGACCTGACTTGGAGAAACATAAATATCATCAGGCGAAGCAAGATAATTGTAATCTAATGAGCGTAGGAAGCCATAGCCCTCTTGCATCATTTCCAATACGCCTTCGTTGTCAATTACTCCGTCAAACTCTCTAGGATGCACATAAGATTTTTTGCGATTGGCTGGCGCTACTACCTCAGCTGCCGGTGCAAACTCCTCATCTTGAGCTTTGAAATTTCTTCTTTTTGGGAGTTCTACCTCTTGCTCTGGTCTGGGTGGCTGAGTTTCAGAAATAGTCTCTACCGATGTTGAAGCAGTCGATTCCTCTTCATATACTTTTTTCCGAGGTCTAAAAAGTTTTGGTTCTTCTGAGGAAGCCTCAGTGTTTGACTTTCTTTCAGGCTGTTCTTTCGTGGATTCTCGTTTTGGTTTCCATTCTTTAATTTCCTTTGGACTAGCCTCTGCAATTGGCTCTGTACTTTCAATTTGAGGTTGAGTGGCGATTTCCGTTACATTTTGCCTCTTAAATTTTGGCTTGTATTCTTGCTCTTCAATCTTTGCTGCTACTGGAGCTACCTTTTTTTGCTCTTCAATTTTTGCTGCTACTGGAGCTGCTTTCTTTGGTTCTTCAACTTTTGTTGCTACTGGGGCAGCCTTTTTTGATTCTACAGTTTTGGGTTTTATTACCTCAGGTTCAGCAGGACTGGCATCTGCTATGGAAGGCTTCTTTTTTGGCAAAGCCTGCTCTGGTGTAATTGCTTGCTGATCGAGAATAGCGTATACGAGATCGTCTTTTTTGAGGGATTTGTGGTTTTTGACACCTAATTCCTCTGCGATTTCCTTCAGCTCAGACAGTAATCTGATTCTGAGTTCTTCTATGTTGTACATAAAGAGATAATGAAATAAATAGTATTGTAAAATGCGGTAATTGCGATTGTGAATGATTTTCTGAGCAAAAAAGATCTTCAGGAAATAAACAAACCAAAGCTGGTTGGCCTGCTCACGAATAGTGATGACACAATATTAACCCTTGGATTTGGCATTTGCAAATTTTTATTATGTCAACAATATATTTGTTGATCAAGATAATACTTGTCTTAGTACAGTCATAGACTTCCAAATACCGGGATTTTCCAGATGCTCGCTATAGAAATCTAATAAGTGATCTAATAGTTTCCGTCTCAGCATGAGGTTAATTTTCTTATCACATGAATAGACTTTTACTATTAGCTCCTCTAAGAAGGAGCGAGCTTCCTTAATTTCTTCTTGAGTAAAAGGTTGTGAACGACTTTCATCAAGGTATCCTTGAGCAGTATTAGGAGCAAAACCTAAGAAGCCGGCTAATTCAGTCAAAAAAGCAAGTGGGAATATATCAAGTTTGGAAGCAGGATGATTCAGCTCTTCAATTGAATTTTCCAAAAAATCAAAAAGGGATTCATTTTGGTAATACTCGTAAATAGACTTGGAGATTACCTCTGTAACAAATAAAGCTATTCCTATTCGAGTAAATTCAAATGAAATCAGTTGGTGATTTCTCAAAAGTCTAGCTTCAGCGATTCGATTCAATCCAGTATTTATCTTTTCGTAAACTATGAGATCTAAAATAGTCAGCGGTTGATAATGCGCAATTTTGTTTGTTTTAGATTGTGTTCGAACTCCATTGACCAGATAGGATTTCAGTCCCAATTCACGTGTGAAAATCTTCACGATTATGCTTGTTTCTTTGAATTTTATCGAATTGAGAACGATTCCCGCTGTTTTCTTAAGCATATCACGAATTGACAGGTTTCCCATAAAAGCATTTTCTGCATCTAGCTTCATAGCTTCCTTTTTCTCCTAGTTGAACCTGTTTCTTCACGTCATTTAGGCGATATGAAAAAGCTGCAAGTTCACCACAATTCATACAGATTGCATTCAACTTTGTTACGTATTCTGCTACAGCCATAAGCTGAGGCATTGGTTCAAAAGGATTTCCCTCGAAATCCATATCCAGACCAGCTAGTATGACTCGTCTTCCCGAATTGGCAAGTTTTTGGGCTACTGAGATGATTTGCCGGTCAAAAAATTGAACTTCATCTATTCCGATTACATCACAGTCCCCGCTCATTAATAGGATGTCATCGGCAAAATTCACAGGAGTGGAACGGATAGCACTTTCATTGTGAGACACGACATCTGTCGTATGGTAGCGGGTATCCATAGCAGGCTTGAAAATTTCTACTTTTTGCTTTGCAATCACAGCCCGATTTAGCCTTCGGATTAATTCCTCTGTTTTGCCCGAAAACATTGAGCCGCAGATTACTTCAATCTGACCTTTTTTCTCTGAGCTTTTATTTCTTCCTATGGAATGTTCGATAAACATGTTATGCTATTTGCTGTAAATAATATGTGGAAATTTATTTCGCTCGGCGACTTGGATACGAATATTCCCGGATTTAAGCAGAACCTGGCATGCAAGTCTTTCATTTTCTTTCAGACGACCTTGTTTTCGGAATGCTAATTCAGAGTCAGTTAATTCTGAAAGGTGTTCAAGACCTTCTTTGACGATGAATTTACAAGTGGTGCACTTTCCTTTTTTACCACAAGCATGCATCCAGTCTATACCACTTTCATGAATAATTTCAATAACTTTACTATTAGAAGGAGCCAAATCAATCGTATGATTAAATAGATTTTCTATGATGATTTTTGGCATTTGTTCGTTTTTTTTAAAAGCTATAGATCAATGACACTCCAAATTAACAGCAATTATTTAGAAAAGTATGCGCAGGACTATGCAGCGACTGTATGCGAGAAGTTTTTTTTGTCTAGACAATTTATAACCGGTCAGGATATCATACAATTGACAGACAGTACCCAAGTTAATTTTTTCATTATAAAACGCCTGTTTGAACTCTGGCAGGGAGAACTGGAAAAATTGAAAAGTAATCCCTTTTTTGATTACCGAGATGTGGCCGTTCATGAAGCGTTGACCCAGTTTATGAATGTCATTTCAAGGCGTATAAAAGTAGAGAAGTCTTACTTCCAACCACTGGTGGCAAGGGCGGTAAGTGATGCCATTCAAGTGGCAGTCGATCCAGTGAATTTTTATCAAGAGGAGATTAGGAAAGCCACTCAAGGACTAATCAATGAGTTTATCAAAGAGAATAAAAAATACTACAAATGGCATGTGCCTGTAATTTCTTTTTTGATTGACAAGGCTGGATTTGGCTATGATGATACAGCCTACCTAAAGGCCATAGCGGCAAACTATGAGGTCATCAAGGATTCCTTGGTATCTGTCAATTTGTTGATAGCCACATTAGGGGAAATTAAAGTATTTGACATAGATAATGTCTTTATGCAGCTGGGAAATGATAATACAGCGGAGATAATTGAAAAGGAAGAACCAAAAGAAGCATCTTCGGAATCATTCTCAGACAAGGTTAATGAAAAGTTAGAAAAAGCTGAAAAATCGAATTATATAGCTTCGAATTATACTAGTCTCAGTCCGGAGGAGAAAAACGTAAATCCAGTTTTCTTAGATGAGGCATCACTTCGATCTAGATTTGAAAAAGAATCTTACCGAGCTATGAAAGGGGTTTTTGGAGAGCTATCCGAAAATTTGGCAATCAATCAGCGAATCATGTTTTCAAAAATATTATTCGAGGGAAATTCAGATTTATTAAAGCATGCACTGAAATCTATTGATGAAAGTGGTTCCTTTTCCGATGCAATAGACCTGATAAACGGACGCTATTTAAATGAACTTTCATGGAATGATAATCCGGAAATTATGGATGAGTTCTTATTGTTGGTATTCAGGAAATTTTCAGCATAGCTAGTGTTTGGACGAAAACTTTTAAGTTTTTAATAATGAAGCATATACATGCTTAACCCATGGTTGAATAATTCAACAAATGTCAGTAAAAAGATACAAAAAAGCGGTATTTAGTGCCTTCTACGCTTGATTGGCAGCTATTATTCAACTATTTTTAAAGTGTAGATCAATTAAGGAAAAAACATTCGATGCGCCAACGATTCTCCCTGCAACAAACTTTAGGAATTACCCCCATGGCAGAAGTAGCTATCCCCAAAAACAGCAGGCATGAGCTGGCTCCGGTACTGGCCGCCCTGCAGCATATTTTTATAACCCCGGAATTAAATGAGCGCGTGTTTGCCCTGATTGAGCTAAAAATCAAAGGGAAGAAGCAGGATACCGGCCGTACAGGTATGGATATGTGGGAGATACTGGTACTGGCTGTGGTTCGTCTGGCACTGAATGCCAACTATGACGCCCTGCATCATTTTTCCAATTTCGATAAACTGATCCGTCAGATTATGGGCGTTGAAAACAGGTTTAACGAAGGCAAGACCTACGGCCTGCAAACGCTGAAAGATACTGTGTCTTTATTGGATGAGCAAACTGTTAACCAGGTCAATACCCTGGTAGTGGAGACGGCACACCAGTTTGTGTTAAAAAAAAAGAAACGCTCAGGATCAAGTCAGACACCTACGTTTTAGAAACTAACGTCCACTTCCCCACTGACCTGAACCTGCTTTGGGATGCCTGCCGAAAGGCAATCGATGTAATGGACCACTGCAGGAAACAGTACGGATTGCAAGGCTGGCGAAAGCATAAACTGTGGCGTTCCTCACTTAAATCTTCGTTACGCTCCACGGGTAAAGCCTGTGCTTCCACCGGTAAAAACAAAGAAACCACCATCAAAACCCAGGTATCAGAATATCTTCGACTGGCTGACGAACTGGGAGAAAAGATAGCCCAAAGTAGCCGGAAACTCTACCATTCCCCGGCATTTGATGTGAAGCTTTTTGCACTCCTGGAAGGTTTATCTTACTATCAGGAAATGATGGCAAAACACATCAATCTGATAGAAAGACGTTTACTGAAAGGTCAGACCATTCCCTCAGAAGAAAAAGTATTTTCTGTATTTGAACCCCATACCGAGTGGATCAGTAAAGGAAAAGCAAACAAAAAGGTTGAACTGGGGCATAAGCTACTCATTGCCACCGATCAATATCACTTCATCCTTCACCATCAGGTGATAGCAGGCAAAGCAGATGTGGCATTAACCATCCCTTTGGCAGATGCACTGCTGTCCAGATACGACAACATAGAAAGTCTGAGCCTGGATAAAGGGTTTTACAGCAAAGAGAATAAGGAACTGCTATCGCTGTACATCCCTCAATTGGTGATGCCAAAGAAAGGTAAACTTAACGCGGCAGAGAAAGAGGAAGAATCACAAAAGAAATTCAAAAAGCTGAGAAACCATCACAGTGCAGTCGAATCGAACATTAACCAGTTGGAGCACAATGGGCTGGACAAATGTCCGGACAAAGGGCTGAAGAACTATAAGCGATATGTAAGCCTTGGGATCTTATCGTATAACCTGCACCGGTTGGGCAAACTACTGCTGGCTGCCCAGGCCGCCCTGGAAACCAGACAAGCAGCTTAAGCAGTAAGCCTGAAAAGAATAAAAAGACAGTCGTATGGAAGAGGTATGTCCGGGCGAACCGAAAAGAGGGGTAAATCCCCCGGATTTACCCCTGAAAACAAAAAAATCGAAACTTTGCCAAAATGCGAAGCCAATCAGCGGGCAACGGAAATTGAAAAAATCTAAAAATTAGTCTTTTTTGAAAAAATCAGGAGTTTCCGTTCTGGCACTATCTACTGCGTTATCTATTTCCTTTATATTTTTCCGCTTCGAGTCGGCAGTCCATTTGTTATATCGTGTCCAGGCAAAAAGCTTTTCTGAACTGAATAGCTCTTTGAAGTTTTCGCGTACCTGCCAAGCCTTGCTAACTTCATAATTCGCACCTATAATTGACTCAAACTTGATCTGCTGTTTCTCGCTGAGGTTTTCCGGATTCTTAAGGAGGGCATAGCGGGTGTTTTTCAACTCGTCATGTTGCTTTACTTCTCGTCGACGCACTTGATCGATAGCCTTATTGCCATACATGATCAGCTGAAACCGATCGTGCGTGATTGCAGCATTGGGAAGCAGCTCCTGCGCTGAATTGATGTAAGCCGGCCACACCTGTGCGCCGTGGCGTATATCCGTACTGATTGTGGTAACCTGCCCAAGCTGGGTTTCTGTTACTATTCTGTTAAATAATGACTTACAAGACTCCTTGGTTCGGTCTTCTTCCACATCAAGTACATACCCAGATCCGGGATGGCTCAGGACAGTGAGGTACTGATGATCCTTTTTAAAGGACTTTTCATCGATACTTAACTGATCAAACACCAGCTTGGTATAGTTTCTTCTCCCCATGCCTCCGTCTACGTGCCGGTATATGATCGTAAATTTTGGAGAGTTCACCAGTCTAGCTATCTTCTAATTACCCGGACAAACACACTATTTGGATAGAAATTTACTCTTTAAAAAAATCTCCATCAACAAATTTGACTACCCAACCTTCTTCTAAATCTAGTATTCTTGTGAAAACATTCTCCATAAATATTTTTTTGCTTAAAGATAGTAATTCCATTAAGTTCGGAGTAGAACTGATTATTTACTTTTTAACCCTAATTCAAAACAGAAGTAGACATTTATTGCACTACCAAAAAATTAACCGGCTGATTTAGTTTTCTACTTTTTATGGGCAATTAAGTTACCTTCCAATCGCTCCTTTCTGTAAACTAATTCTCCTGAAAATGCTAATTCATTATTTTCTTTATCACTGAGTTCAATATCTTGCCCAGAAATTAAAGAATTTAATTTTGGAATTAACGTGGATAACGTGTCAATATTTACTCCTTTTTGTAGTAGCTCAGGATATTTATTCAACAATTGATTTGCACCACTTTTTGAAGATTCATTAGATGTAATTTTATACACATCAGATCCACTTGATTTATCGAGTTTCGCCTCTCTTGTAATATCATAGAAAGAGTGCCCACCCTCTTTCTTTTTATCCTTCATAGCATTAGACATAACTTGTATTTCACAATACATCCAAAAATCAATTTCATTTGATATATCCTTATTAATATAGTGTACTACTGGCATAATATATTTTATATCTCCATAACCCACCATATCACCTGCTGATTTCTTATCACTTATTTCAAAGGCGTTCTTCTTTTGTGTTTTCCCCTTGGTTATTTCGAAGAATATTAGGGATTCTTTATCTAGATATTCTTGAACTTTATTTAGTGTTTTCATATCATCACAAATTATAGCCCCTCTTAGAACGTCATTCAATGCTGCAGTGGTTTTACCTTGCATTCTACCCTTCGCTTTGTCTATAGCACCTTCTGTAGTTTTATTTGCATGTCCAAATGTTGGATCTCCATTTTTTGCCTTATCACCTGAATTATCTATTACTCTCTCAATCAGTTTTATAAAGTCATCTTTTGCTGTAGCTGCATTTTTCATCAACTGATTTACCTGAGTTTCTAAATCCTTATCAGATATTACTTGAGTTTCTTGTAATATTTCCTGTTTACCTACACCCAAAGCTTCATTTGGCTGCATCATATCTGTAGAAGTTTGATGAGGTAGTTCCTCGTGTTTTAGACTTTTCTTAGATGATGGGACATTATGAATAGTACTCTGTTCCTCGGGAGTAGTCTTCCTTTGCTTACGGATTTCAGCTGCTTTGCTCATTCTTTCCTCATCCGAACCGCCTGCAACAGGGTTTTCATAAATGTCCTCACTGTTCTGACGTTCATTCATGTAACCTTGATCTTGTCGATCCTGAGTATCTTTTGAAATTTTAGCAATTTCCGTAGTTCTTTCCTCTTGACGTTTTTTGTACAGGGCATCTTCACGAGATTTCGTAAATTCGTTTGCAGCATTTTGTTTTTTTTGCTGTGAGCCAAGTTCACCAGCTAATTGAATTGTACTTGAACCATACTCCTTAATATTATCAACGTTTCGCTTATCGTCTGTTTTTAACTGTAAGGCCTTCGCTCCCATCAAATCAGCCTCTTTCTCTAATACATCATCATCATTGACATTCACCTTCCCCTTCATCTGCATCGTCGGTTTCACTCGTCCTTGCTTTTGCTGTACCACGTGCCAAGCCTCATGGGGTAAGTGTTTCTCTTGCCCAGGAGCTAGGTGTATATCGGTTCCCTGTGCATAGGCGTGAGCTTGTAATTGAGCAGGTTTATCAGAATTGTGATGCACTTTTACGTCATCCATAGACATACCGGACAGGTTTTCCATTCCTGTTTTTAAATTATCAGGTAAACCTGTATTGTTTTCTTTCTTCTGAATGGGCTGCTGTTGTCGTTGAGCAGAATAATTGTCTGCTGTAGTGCGTAATCGAGCTATATGATTAACCTGCGGGCTTTTATCAGCCATATCCTGAAAAGCTTTAAGTTGAGAAACTCGCGGAATATTATTGGCTATCTCTTGTAGTTTACGTTGCGTGATGGCTTCAGATCTAGTATCCACAAAATTAAAGGTGGATCCACCATTTTTCTGAACCTGAGATTTATTATCCAAAAAAGATTGGCTTTTGTGCTCTTGTGTTTGGTCTTTATGAGTGCTCATAAGTTAACTTTTTCTGGTTTTGATCAATTATAAATACTGATTTTTCACACAAAACTTATTTTGTTTTTAGTACAAACTTTCACGGATAAAAACAGACTTTAGAAAATCAGTAGATTACCAAGATTGGCAGAGACCAAGCCATGGCTCTACTACTGCATATATGAATTTGATAGTGAAATATAGACCAAAAAGTTGATCGTTCCAATAGGCAAAACACCTGCGCCAGACTTTCTTTGGCACTCTTTAAATATCAGAACCATGCCGAAGTCTTAACTTTCAGAGATAAGTCAAACTAGCAGGTGGTGTAGCGATAGGTACAAGGATATTTATCTTACCGACAAGGAAAAAGCGTTAAGAAAACTTGTATTGGATGTTTTTAGTGAGGGGCCAGGGTGTATGGAGGGCTAGCTTGTCGCGAACAATTAAGGACTAAATCTCTTGTGAAATGAGCATTCGACTAGGCGCCTTTATATAACTTTATCTTAAAAGTAATGGAAAGGAAGGTTCTACCCTTAAGTTAGCGGGGATATAGGTCTAGACCATCATGGAAAAACAGTAGTACACTTCTAAAGTTGGCGAAGGTTCGATAGCCTTTTGCTACTGCTTTAAGTTCTTGAATTTTACCATTTAGCCGTTCAGTCATTGTATTGCTTAAGTTCAGTATCAAGGCATTTATCACTCTGGAAATAGGGTTGTTAACTGTATCTAGTGTTTGGACGAAAACTTTTAAGTTTTTAATAATGAAGCATATACATGCTTAACCCATGGTTGAATAATTCAACAAATGTCAGTAAAAAGATACAAAAAAGCGGTATTTAGTGCCTTCTACGCT
>Ga0222706_1000093_pt1 | contig 31727 bp, 20 predicted proteins | sample AntAcemetage1572_FD_179829 | JGI IMG/M metagenome (GOLD analysis project Ga0222706, IMG submission 179829) | Saline water microbial communities from Ace Lake, Antarctica - #1572 | ecosystem: Environmental > Aquatic > Non-marine Saline and Alkaline > Saline | place: Antarctica: Ace Lake...
TGTTTCTTCTTTTTGCTGATGGTACCTGATCAAGAATAGAGTAGTCAACCTTTTCGTATTCTGTAATTATATTCACCAACTCCTCAGCTTTCATTTCTTTTGAGCCCTTATTTTTCTTCGTCCTTTTGCCCCCGAAATAGTCGGGGCAGGCTTTGATGCAAAAGAACCAAAAGATCAAGACACAACAAAGCTTCCACTGCACTTGCCGGACGCTGGCCCGCTGCTGCGTCTTCCCACCGCGCCCACAAAACAAGCGATTGTGGTAGTTGAAATTAATGGAGTGATCGAATCACATAATTGTAGCCATGGGTTTTAACCCATGGTAAAAAAGTAACCGAACTAATTCCCTCCCGCCCAAAGCCATCTTTTGAAGTCGTACGTTCATGCGGGAGGATGGAAACGAGTTTCAAATTGTTCACACAGAATAGATTTTATTGCTAGATCAACACCAGCCAAATTTCTTTTGAGCCCTTCTTTTTATTCGTTCTTTTGCCCCCGAAATAGTCGGGGCAGGCTTTGATGCTAAAGGAAGGCTGAACGTTTATAAATGTCCAGCGGAAATTTATAGCAAATAGTTAGGAATGTGGGAACTATCAAGTCGTGGCATCCCGACAGCCATCGTGGATGAAATCCTAAACCTAGATCCTAGGATTTTCAATCCGAAAAACCTTTGAGGTTTTTTACACCTCGAAGGTTTCAAATCTTCAGATCAAGCTTCGAGCTTGTCGATTGCGAAGAGCGGGGATAGACATAGTATTAGGGATTACAAATCCCTGAAAAATATAAAAGCGTAGCTACAATCTACGGCTAGTTTGAAGAGGTATTGTTCGAGTTGTGAGAGGGTAAGTTTATCTTCAATCATTTGATCTTGTTGTACTTAATTTAGCAACCCAAGGTCAATTGAAGAGATTGACTCTACTTGAGTAAAAAACTGTCAGCAGGATACATTTTTTTTACCTAAAAAAGCAATAGAATAGGAGCTGGTTGTCAGAAAAAAGAAGGAAGGCGGCTACTTATTTGCCTTTTGCCAAAAATGGAATGAAAAAATCTATCTCAAAACATCAGATTAAAACCTTTTCCTTTTTTGGGCTTCGTCATTTCTTCAAACCTTTGAATTTCCGATTGAAGGTATCTGGCATATTCCTGACGCATAAATGAACGGAAAACTTCAATATCATCCTTCGCTCTCGCATCAATCAATGCTTGAATATATTCAGCTTTGGATTCGCTAAATACGATTGCCAACGGCAAGTTGAAATAGCGTTGGATATAATTCATTAGTAGCCTTGACGTGCGTCCATTTCCGTCATAAAAAGGATGAATACTAACCAAGTTGAAATGTGCATCAAAAGAAAGATTTAACTGCTCATTTATGTCATTAGCCGATTTCATTAACTCATTGACCTTCTTTGCCATAGCTGTAGTCAAAGATTCTACTTTGTCATAATTGGGGAAGTATGCAGAGCCAGCACTTACATTTCCCTTTCGAAACGCGCCAGTTCGTGCGTCAATTGTTCCAAAAACTGTATTGTAAACCGCTCCAGTACTATGAATGACAAGGGCGTTGATCTCTTGAATAAAAGTGGGCGTTACAGGTCTTTTACTATAAGCTTCTTTGAGTGTAAACTGTAATGCTTTAAAATGGTCGGTAACCATTAAGCTATCATGGATAGGCTTTCCTTTTGGTGTAAGCCCTTCATTCAGTAAAACTTGAGTTTCAATTTCAGTAAGCGTAGAACCTTCTATAGAAGTGGAATGATGAACAATTGAAATGAGGTTAAATTTCTCATAATCAATTACTTCATCGATTTTTAAAGATCTAAATTTTTGAATTAATTCTACGATATCCATACTTCAAGATTTTAAGGAAAGAGTCTCTAATTCAAAGTTGCAGATTCTTATGAACAAACATGGAATTTTGCAAACTTATTTCCCGATACAAAATATCCCAACTGTCATTCAATCAATTAGCTGTGGATTATTGGCAACAAATAGACAACAGAATTGGCTCAAATAGAATCAATTGGCTCGAAAATCAAGTTGCCATTAGTCTCTTAAAATTATCAAAAGTTCTTGGAATTATTTAGGAAATCTGGAGGGAAATAACTTAATAGTTAGTCTTCAATCGCTTTCGTAAGATCTAGCCAGTCAGCCTTTTACAATGGCGAATTGATAGCGTTTTACAACTATTTCTGAAATTTTTCAAGCTAAAGCCTTTGCCTAGCCATAAGCTTTCCTCAGTTGCTCATCCATTCCAAGTCCCGCTACATTTTTTAAAGAAAGCCAATAATCGATCTGTACATATAAGTTTTGGACTTGTACTTCTTATAATCTTTGTTATCCAGTTATCTGATAGCTTATTAACTTACCTAAGCCTATTGAGAGGGGATCGATAGGGTAGGGGCTACTTTCTTCGATTGCTGGCACTCCAATATTCACAACTTATATTTTTTGGTGATAAATCGGCAATAAAGTTCAATCAAATAGACTCAATTCTGCAACCATTTTTTTGCTAAAAATACCCTGTACAGGGTATTGTAACTAAGTGGCTTTTTTCCCAATTTAGAATTCTGGGATTAAACTTTGAAAGATACCATAGGGAGTATTTTTATTGATTTAAAAAATAGAAACAAACGGTTGTTATCGTTTTTTGTCGGATAAAATATATAGTATGTTGAATTACAGTACGTTAACAAATTGAGATATATCCTTAAGACAAGAGATATATCCGCTATTGCGTATATACAAATGTTAGCGGTAAGCGTAGAGAACACACAAATACAAGCGAGAATTGTAAAAGGACGTAATTTTATGAAACGCACGTTAGATTAATTAACTTTGCACAAAAAATGAGAAGATACCCATTATATGACCTTGATGATAAGGAATTTGAGAATTTAACTACACTATTGTGCAGAAAAATTCTCGGCGAAGGCGTTATTCCTTTTGCTCAAGGGACAGATGGTGGTAGGGATGCTAAGTTTAATGGGAAAGCAAATTTATTCCCAAGTGAATCAAAACCTTGGGAGGGTAAAATTGTGATTCAAGCTAAACATACTAATAAAATAAATGCTAGTTGTTCAGATAGCGATTTTCAGCGAAGATTGAAAAAAGAGGTTTTACCAGCAATTGAAAGACTTAAGGAAATTGTTAAAATCGAGTATTATCTATTGTTTACAAATTCAAAACTTACAGGCAAACAAGACGAAAAAATTGAAGATTTGATTGATGCTAATACAGGGATTCCCAATTTAATTATTGCAGATGAAAAAATTCAGATGTGGCTTCAATCATATCCTGATATTGTAAAAGAAGCAAAACTTCAAGATTTATTGAGACCACTTCAATTTGACGAAAGTGATTTAAAAAGTGTAATTGAGGTATTTCACAAGTATTTGCCATCAAGCGATTCGCTTGACAAAAATGTTGTTGACTTCAGTTATGTAGATATGGTGAAAAAAAATGAATTGAATAAACTGAGTAAAGATTATTTTGATAATGTGATGCAAAGACATTATTCTCATTTTGAATCAATTGATTCATTTTTGAAAGACCCTATAAACAAGCCGTTGAAAGAACAGTTTGATGATTTAGTTGACGAACTTAACGCTAAGATTACAATCTATCAAAATGATTATTTTGCTTTCGAAAGGTTGCTTGATGAATTATATGACTATGTCATTTCGAATAACAAAGAGTTTTTTGGTTCAGGAAAGAAGAAGTTAGTAAGAGTCTTTATCAACTATATGTATTGTAATTGTTTTATAGGAAAGAAAGTAGATGCTTAGACCAGATAAACATACCGACATAAAATATTCAATTGTCTTTCTTTCTGCAGTAATGATGAAAGAAATACTAGATAGTGGAATTATCAAATATGATGATTTAAAAAGCAGTCTTGTCGATAAAATCGGAAAAGGCATTACCGCAAATTACGAATACACCCTATCGTACCTCTTTATGCTTGGCAAAATTGAGTATGTAAATAAGTTAGATTCAATAAAAGCAATTCAAGGATGAAGCTTGTAAAAATATATGCTAATAAAAATTTCAAGAATATTGAATTTGAACCTGAATTCAATGTTGTTATTGCTACAATATTTGAAAAGCAAAAGAAAAAAGACACTCACAATCTTGGCAAGACCTCATTAATTCACGTAATTAATTGCATTCTCCTTGGTTCGTTTAACAAAAAAATATTTGGGAATAAAATTTTTAATGGCGTTGTTTTTTACGGTGAATTAGCTTTAAATAATGACAGCTATTTGATTATAAAACGAGAAATAGATACGAATACAAAAATTTCATTTAAAATTAATGATACAAAAACTAAGGGCTTTTTAATTCCTAAGAGTTGGGATGATGAAAACCTTGCCTTTGATAAAGCTCGAAAAAAACTTAATGAACATCTTGGATTTGATATTGTACCAAGCTACGACTATCGAAAGTCTATTACCTACTTTCTTAGAACTCAACAGGACTACTTAGATGTTTATAAACTAGATAAATTCAAAGGAAAGCATATTGATTGGAAACCTTTCGTATTTGAATTGCTCGGTTATGATAGTAATTTGATAATTAAAAAACTATCGCTAGAAGAAGACATTGACAAGAAAAAAGGAATCATCAGGATTTTAAAAGATGAAGCTAGGATTAATGTAAATGACCGTGATAAACTTGCTGGTTTACTAGACATAAAAGAGCTGGAGGTTAATGAAGCTAAATCAACCATTGATAAATTTAATTTTTTCCAACAAGACCAATATATAAATAAAGAACTCATTGAGATTCTAGACAACCAAATACAAATACTAAGTACTGATAGATATAGAATAGCTTACGACATCGATAAAATTGAAAAATCATTAGCAAATATTTCAGAACAAATAAATATTGAAGAACTCCAAAAACTTCATAATGAAGCACAACTTCTTTTCCCGGTCGAACTTAAAAAAGAGTTTTCAGATTTACTTAAGTTCAACGAAGCAATTTCAAAAGACAGAAAAAGATATTTAAGTGAAAATCTTCAACAACTTAAAGCTGAACTGATTTCTGTTAACATAGAATTAAAGATTTTGGAATTGGAGAAAAGCGAGAAGTTATCTTTTCTTACGGAGAAGGATTCTTATATCAAATTTAAAGAGTATCAGAAGGGCTTATCAAAGGTAGAGGCAGAAGTGGAGCGTATTAAAGACAAAATAGCCGTAGTTGACAAGTCTATAGAAATTGAAAAAGAAATCTCGAAAATTCAACAGGATGTAGAAAAATCGGTTAATGAAATCCGTGAAGCAGTAAATAAAAGAAAACACGCTGAAATCAATAGAATATTCAACTCGATAATAACAGATATTTTAGGTGCCAATGCATTAATATCTATTGTACAGAATAAGCAGGGTAATATTGAATATAGTGCTGACTATCAAAATCCGAGTGATTTAAACACAACTTCGGAAGCACAAGGTACTACATATAAAAAATTGCTCTGTATGGCTTTCGACCTTTCATTATTGATACATTATTCAAATAACTCATTCTTCCGTTTTGTATATCACGATGGTATTTTAGAAGGTCTTGACAATCGAATTAAGATACGCTTACTAAACAAGGTCACGGAAATTTGTAGGGATTACAATTTACAATACATTTTATCATTGATTGACTCAGACATTCCTACAGAAGAATCTGGTAAGAAGTATGAATTTTCGGAAAGTGAAATTTGCTTGGAACTAAACGATAAAGATGATTCAGGTAAATTGTTTCTTCATAGTTTTTGATTTAACGCATAAGATCGCCAACTGGTAACAATAAATATACGTAATGCGGGGCGATGTGGTAAATTTGAACTTTAAAGCATTTAGTAAACAACGTAGCGGCTTGATAGTAAAGTGCCTTGAAATCCCGCAATACGCATATTCAAAACTTTAGCGGCCATTGTAAAAGACAGACAGACCCGTAAAATATCGACAGGAAAACGGAAAGACTGCCAACGCTTCTGCAAAATTAAAAGAGGTGTTTTGCCTCCCCACAGTCCCACCCAAAAACACCACATTTAATTTTGCCCGACCGCACCATCAATACAGACCGGCAGACTTGTTAATCCGACCTAATATTGCTTTTTGAAACGCCTTTGGACTTAGTACCTTGACAGTTTCACCGAAAGACAAAATTAACTTTTCTAACTCATAATTCGGGACAACTTTTATAGTAACCTCCAGACCATCTTCGGTATTCTTACTTTTTTGTGTTGGGTGTATTGGCTTTGTAACGACATATGGGGCTTGACTTGGAGAAAACCACAATTTTATTTCTATCAATTCATCATTGACTTTTTTCGTTACACCAATAAAATCGAAAAAGTACTCTTCCCAATCAACATCGGTCTCGATATATTTTTTTTTGGCTTCTTCGATACTTTTAATTCTGTCTAATGCCATATTCCAATACTCATTTTTAGTGAATTCATTATATCCAAAGACAAACCAACGGTTATTAAATTGTTTTAAATAATAAGGATGGAACGCAATGGTATAAGGCAATGGACTTTTGAAATCTTGATATTCAACGGTCAAAGACCGTTTGTTTACAATTGCATTAAACAAAGGAGTTATAAATTTTGAACCCTCATAATCTAAATTATTTTCAAAGGACATAACTTCTTTTTCAATGCTAACTAAACCAAGTTTAGATTCAATAGCTGGAATTATTTCATTTATAAATTCAAATTGTGGAATTCCTTTAAACCTTGATAGCACTTGCAAAGCAGACTTTAATTGCTTTGCCTCTGTTTCATTCAAAGGTTGGTTATTTATGGAATATGCAGAATCGGAATATTTGAAATACACTGTTCGTCCATCTTTGTATTTTTCAATCGGGGCTTTCCATTCTGACAGTTCCATATACTGCATATCTGCATAAAATTGAGTTTTCCCAATTCCTTCCAAACCTTCTTCTAATAAAGCTTTGTTGGCTTCATCTATTAACCGTTGCCAAGTGTATTTGGCTCCTGTATTCCGTAAACACCTATCGTAAACAAGATATCGTGTAAGTGCTTTTTTATTTATTGACATATCAGTTCAGTTTGACTGAACAAATGTAGTGTTTGTTTGCATCGTGATCAAATAAACAATTGAAAAAACAAAGAATAATCAAATTTTATCAGTTCAGTATGACTGAACACATAGGTTTCATCTTTGTATCATCAAATCAATATTTAAAAAACAAAATATGGAAAATATGAGCAACAACTACGCAACCAATGTGAAATCTGCAATTGCAGTAAATCCAACTTTTAAAGCAATTTGTGAGTTTAACATCCAGCAATTTCCGGCAGATGGATATTCAAGATATTATAGCCAACTTGGAAACGGCACAGCCATTTTGCAAACAGCCGAGCAACTCAATACCTATTTAGCTTCATATGCAGATATGCATCAACACAAACTAAACCTTGCTTTTGCTTCATTATTCGGCAAAGCAGATTTTAACAACAAATCCGCTGAAATTATTGACTGGGGTTGCGGACAAGCTTTTGCATCCTGTGTGCTTATCGACTTTATTAAGAATAACAACATCAAACTTGATTTGTCAAAGTTTACTTTAATTGAGCCTTCAGCAATGGCATTGCAAAGAGGATTAGAACACATAGATGCAATCTACCAAAGACAGCCAAAGCCACAAACCTTTTCAATAAATGAAAAGGCTGATACCAGCCTTTTCATTAAAGGTTATCAGTCAAGTGGAAAAATCAAAATTCATCTTTTTTCTAATGTGCTTGACATACATTCTTTAGACTTGAATCAAGTTTTTAAAAATGTAAGGAGTAACTTTGACGGCTTGAATTATTTTGTTTGCGTAAGCCCAATAAACGGAATCCGATTACAAACATTTTACAAAATGTTTGGTCAGTCAAATTTATTGTCCTCAAACGGTAGTTCCATTGTTACCGAAGTTTTCCGACCAAGTGCAATGAAAAAGATTACGAAATCAATTTCAAGGGTAGAATACATTTTCAAAACGAACCTATAAATAACTAAATTTACGAGATATGGACAACAATAATCAAGTGGATTTATTCGGGCAAACAGTAGAAACCCCGAACCCGATAATCAAACTACAAGATGCCGAATTGCTTTACTATCCTGCATTTTACGACAAAGCGGAAAGTGATAGAATTTTCAAAACGCTTTTGGAAACAATAGAATGGAAACAGGACAAAATAATGATGTACGGAAAGGAATTACCGTTACCACGCCTTTCGGCTTGGTATGGCGACAATAACAAACCATACACATACTCTGGAATAACACTTAATCCGTTGCCCTGGACAGATGAACTTTTGCAAATAAAACAAAGAATTGAAGCGGAAGCCAAAGTGAAATTTTCGAGCGTACTACTTAACCGCTACCGTGACGGACAAGATTATGTAGGTTGGCATACAGACGCAGAAAAGGAGTTAGGTAAAAATCCAATTATTGGTTCTGTAAACTTTGGAGCAACCCGAAAATTTCAATTACGAAGAATTGACGACCACAAAGAGAAATTTGAAGTAGAGTTAAAACACGGGACTTTTTTAGTGATGGGTGGGGCAACGCAACATTTTTGGCAACACCAAGTTCCAAAGACCGCACTGAAAATTGGAGAAAGACTGAATTTGACATTCAGAGTTATATATTAAGTGATAAATTTGTTCTTTGAAGTGCCAACAAAATGATTTTGAACTGTTCATTGCGATTTGCAATGTCGGCCAGCAATGGCTGTCTAAATGGTAGTTATTTTCATTGTTTAGCATTGAGCTATAATGAACATTTAGTTATTGACTGTTTTAGTAAATAATTAATATGTTATAATGAAATACGAATAAATGAATATTGACATCATTGAATTTTATGATGGATTCATCCATAAAGAAAATCAGTTGGCACTTCTTTTTTAAATAAAATATGCGATTAACGCCTGAACATATAGAAGAAATAAAAATTCGCTTTGCGAAAACGGAAACCGTTGAGGAATTAGCTCAACTGTTAAGTTGGGTGTATGCCTTGAAGTTTCCAAATCGAAGCGAAAAAACAACAATAGTAATTGAGGCAAAACACTTAAATTATTATGCTTTCAAACCTGAAAACAGATACAAACAATTTACTATAAAAAAGAAAAGCGGTGGCGAAAGACCTATTTCCGCACCTCGTTACAAACTAAAAACCATTCAAAAATGTATCAATGAAATATTGAATGCTGTTTTTACACCACACTTTACCGCTACAGGCTTTGTGCCAAACAAAAGCATTGTTGATAATGCAAAAGTGCATATTGGAAAGCAATTTGTTTTTAATACCGATTTAAAAGATTTTTTTCCAAGTACCGAATTCAGAAGGATTAAAGCTGTATTAGGTTTAGCACCCTTTAATTTGACAGATGCAAATGAAATAAACTCCAACAAAGAGAAAAAGAAAACATCGGAAGAAAAAGGGAAAGGATATTTGGGATATTTAATAGCAAATCTTTGTTGCGACAACGGTTGTTTACCACAAGGTGCACCAACATCTCCTACTTTAACAAATTTAGTTTGCCAGCGCCTTGACAAAAAACTTTACAAATATGCTAAAAGCATAAACGCAACATATTCAAGATATGCAGACGACATTACATTTTCAGCCAACAAACCAGTATTTGACGAACAGTTTAAAAAAACATTAATTGACATTATTGAAGTACAAGAAAAGTTCAAAATTAATTTTGAAAAAGAAAGACTTCAAAGTGGTGGCGAAAGACAATCAGTAACAGGAATAATTGTAAACAGAAAAAGTAATGTTGATAGAAAATATTTAAAAGATGTTCGCTTTTGGCTAATGTGTTGGAAGAAATATGAAAAAGAAGCAACACAACAAAAATTTCTAATTCAGTTTCCAGAGAAAAAAGGCTTTTTAAAATATGGTGGTACTACTCCTCAATTTTATAATTACTTAAATGGGAAAATTTTGTTCTTGGGAATGGTAAGAGGTGCTAAAGATTCAATGTTTTTAAAGTTCAAGAATGATTATGAAAAATTATTCCAAAGAATGACAGGTATCCCAATTATCTCAAAAATTAAGCAACATTCTTTCGTAGAATCAGAAATGAATCTATTGACAATACTAAACATTTGGCAAAATGAGGGAATTGAAAATGCAATAAAAAAATATTCGCAATAGGAATGGATGCTCAAAAAATAAAATTTATGATGTCAATTCAACAGGAAATTGACAAGCTAACTGCAACGCTTGGTGCAGCCAATCCTATTGTTTTGGAATTAAAAAAGCAGTTTGAAATTCTCTCACAAGCTGAAATAAACAGTCCAAGAAAAATTAGCGCCTCATTAACCGATTTGGCTCCGATAAAATCTGACACCAAAATCATCAGAGAAAGCTTAGAAATCAGAGGGGAATACTCCATTCATTACTCATTTGTTAAAAATAAAAAAGCTAAAGAGCAACTTATGATTGATAATTTGAAAATGGAAAATTCTTTTTTGGATACAACATTAAAAATTGACGTAGAAAGATTTTACATTTTTTGTGTAAATGCTTTTTATCAAATAGAGGAAGTCTTAAATTATTATTATCACGTTAGTATAAACTCTATCGAAGACCTGATAAAGGCAATAGAAAGTAATCCTAAAATAAAATTCACAAGAACAGATAGAATGAAAAATGTCGGTGATATATCAGCTTACCACAAAATGGAACTTTTTTGCTCAACGAATTTTACGAAAAAGGAAACAACCGTTTTTCATAGCATACGGAATGTTAGAAATGAAGAAATGCATAGATGTTCTGTAATAGTTGATGAAAGTAAAAATATTTTTGAAGAATATGAAAAACTACTACAGAGAAAAAAAAAATTTAATATTAAATACAGCCAAACGAAAATGCTTTATAGGAATACTCCGGAAGACTGGGGAATTGAAAATGATGCCTCTGTTCCTCTTTTTTTGAAAGAAAGAAATTTCGACCTTGTCCGAAAATCCGTATTGAATTTAACGGAAGCTATTAAACAAAAGATAAATTCAAAAGCGGGTGCCTAAACCAATAATATTAAACCAAACACAAGCTATTCAACACTTCATTGAAAAAATGGATATTGAAATGATAGACGCATTTTTAGACAACGATAAAACATATCAAGATTTCGATAAATATTTATTCATTAGCAAACTGCAACAAGCATTTGTAAAATTTGCAGACCTTGGCGACACTCGTTTAATTGCGGTTGATGGACGTTGCAATACCTGCGACAAAACCAAGACTGGCTTCACTTTCATTGGTAATAATAGCAACAGTTATATGAGCATTATATTCAACACAGCAGACAGTAAAATTAACGACCTGTAGGAGTGTAGCGAATTTAAAAACGAACAGACTGATTTGAATTTAAAAGAAAGAATTTATATTGATAACGAACTAAATTTACCATTCTAAGCCAACGCATTTAGTGGCACATTTGTATTTTTTGCAACCGCACAAAGCCAAACAAAAAAATCCAAAAGAGCCACCAAGACAACGTAACTATGGACAGACACAGCACGCAGAAAAAAACAACCAACCGCTAACAGCACCTAAAAAAATTGGCGGCTCGGTGCTTCGTATGACAGTTTTGTGGTTCAACAAACATTTGTGGTGAAAATCGCCAACTTCTTTTAACTGCAAACCGTTATGGTTCATTGACAATAGCTGTAAATTACTATCACGTTGCTGAAACGGAAAATCAAGAATGGACAATCTTATTCCAATATATAGACTTAAAAGTGGCCATATTGAATTTAAGGAAAATCTGTTTGTACCACAAATTTAATTGATAAATCAGTAGTTAGCTATTTTTTTTCAATTTAGTTGATTCTTCTAAATCTCAGTAAATCAGCTAATAAATGGTTTCAGCAAAACACGCGTTTCCTATATTAAGTCACTTTATTTATATGTTCTACTAACTTAAGGGTAGAACCGTAATAAAAGCAACAAGTAACCCTTTAACATTAAGTAATAGATATTTTTAAAATTCTTCTTCTACTGCTGAATACTAACTGCAGATAGGAACTCCTACTGAATTATGCCAGAGGATACTTATTACAAATCCTCAAAGAAAACTTGAATTCAGGGAATTATATTTCGAGGTATGCAAGAATATAAATCCATAAGATTATGATTTTAAGCTTGTTTCAAAGGTCAAACGAATATTCACCAATATTTAACAAGTTTGTAGAACTGGCGGAGGAAATAAAATTGGGATAAAATAATCTGCTTGTCTTTAGATTACTTACAACTCAATAGATTGATCACATAAACAACTTAATACAAACGAACTATGACTGCTAAAAGCATTGAGGATCGGCTTTATTTTTATATTACACTGGAGGGCTGGTCGAAGGAAGATGCTCAAGATTATCCAGGAACATACGATTGGGATTATGACGAAGGACCCTTTTTTGAAGATATCTTGGAGCAAGTGGTCTTGGAAAAAGTAAAAGAAAAAATAGAATCATTCGGAGGATTGATAAATTCCGATTCAATTGCCAGTATCAGCATAGGAGCAGACTTGATTGGAATGCAAGGGACTCTTGCCCAATGTATGAGTACGACTCAGGATGATGGCTCTGTCTCTGTAAGTATCATTTATGGTCCTGATATTTTGGAGGAACTCTTAAAAGCATACTGGGATAAAAGCTATCAGGTTAACAGGCATTTGGACTTGGTTATCGATCATGAGCTGGTTCATTTGATGGACACTAAAAATCTTCCTTCCACTAATTTTGATCTGGATAATACAGCTCCACTTTATGTTTTTTCTAAATGGCTAGAAAGCTGGAGATCAGAAGGTCTTGCAGATTTGATTCCTTTTTTGGTCGATGAGCGAGGATTGAAAACTGCTGAAGAGGTGCAAAATCGTATTCAATTTGATTTGAATGAAATGCTTTTGGGAGATTGGACTGATGTAACACATGTTTGGGACCTGAAAAAAATCCACAAAAATTTATCCTACACTCCCTATGAAGTGGGACCCTGGATTATCGCCAAACTTATTGAAGAAAAGTCTCAGAAGTCCTTATTGGGACTACAAAACTTTGATTTGGAAAATCGAACCCTGGTCAATCAGATCCTAGAAATAGGTCTATCCATTAGCTTCAAAGAATTTTTGAAATTACTAATGCAAATCAAAGTCGGTGATAAATTAATTCTGGAGAAGCAAACAATTGTAAGCTTGATCAGGAAATTGAATCAAATGTCCTCGTCTTCTGAGAAAAATGAATTATTTCAATTCATTGATCTTCATAGTGAAATGGGTGATGAGGATCAATTGGGAGAGTGGATTATTCAATTGGCATAAGAAACATTAAATCAGAGATTCACTGTAATCAGGTAAGATTCCATCCTTTTAGGTAAGTAGGGATGTAACATGCTGAATATTTATGATTTAAAAACAGAAGAAATTTCTAAAATTCTAAGAAACGCAAAAGCAGAAGATGCCTGAAGATTAAATTAATTCCTGTCCAAACTAATTATCTATTGCTTTCTGATTAAATAAGTAAGATATTCCAATATAAAACTAACTCTAATTTAGCTTTTGGAAATAATCAAAAAATACCCTGTACAGGGTATTTTCCTTTTTTCCTTAATTCCTATCTTGAGAATCTGATCACTTAAATGAATTATCCTATAATATTTCCATTAAAAACACTGGTCGGATTGAAAAAGCGATCTTCAATACTCCGATACAATTAACTTCAGATCAGTCTTATTGGTGCTTTAGAAGGAAAATTATCGATTTAAATAGTGGAAAAGTAGTAGAAAAATCCGATGAAAACCCTTAATACTCCAAGAGTAAAAAAGAAGATTAGTTTTTTGAAAAAACAGAAATGAAATGCCCAAGATTTACGATAATATCCAAAACCACTTAACCGTAGGACTAAATGATACACTTGAACTTTCACATCGAACAGACTTCTGCGTTGGTTACTTCAATCTTAGAGGATGGAAAGAGGTAGCAGATAAAATTGATAATCTAGATGGTGCTACTGTTGTTGAAGGCAAAGACGATGTGCATCGCATTTGCCGACTTTTAGTTGGTATGCAAAAAATGCCAATTGATATTTTACGGGACTATTTCTCAAAGGAAGAAGACCATATTATTGACCAAGCAGAGGCTGTTAAACTTAAAAAACGCCTTGCTCAGGAGTTTAGAGAGCAACTAACAATTGGTATTCCAACCGAGCAAGACGAGAGAGCTCTCAGAAAATTGAGTAGACAAATGAAGGAGAACAAAGTCGTTGTGAAACTTCACTTGCGCTATACCCTTCATGCCAAATTGTATTTGGCTTACAGCAATGACAAACGTGTTCCTGTTATAGGATTTTTAGGTAGTAGCAATCTGACACTTGCTGGACTTGCAAAACAAGGCGAATTAAACATAGATGTAATGGACCAGGATGCCGCTAACAAGCTAGCTGTATGGTTCGATGATCGCTGGAGAGATCGCTGGTGCATAGATATTACCCAAGAACTTATTGAAATTATTGACAATTCATGGGCTGCAGATCGATTGGTTCCACCCTTTCATATTTACCTAAAAATCGCCTATCATCTTTCTCGAGAAGCGCGAGCAGGAATTAATGAGTTTAAATTGCCAAAGGTTTTTCAAAAAGAACTGTTGGAGTTTCAGCAAAAAGCTGTTTTAGTGGCAGCCCATCATTTGCATAAACGCGGCGGGGTAATTATTGGAGATGTGGTAGGATTAGGGAAAACTATCACAGCTACGGCCTTAGCAAAAATGTTTGAAGATGATTTCTTTCTTGAAACGTTAATTATCTGTCCACCTAATTTGAAAGAAATGTGGGAGGATTATAAAATTAAATATGCACTCAATGCAAGAGTAATCTCTATTGGAGAAGTTCAAAAAACCTTGCCCCCTCTACGAAGATTCAGATTAGTAATCATCGATGAGAGCCACAACTTACGCAATGACCAAGGAAGTCGTTACAGAGCCATTAAATCATATTTGGAGGAAAATGACAGTAAGGTAATTCTGCTATCCGCTACTCCTTATAATAAAACCTACCTAGACCTTTCAAACCAGCTCAGGTTGTTTATTTCAGATGATAAAGATTTGGGAATCAGTCCCGAACGATACATCGAAAATATTGGAGGCCAAGTGCAGTTCAGTTCTCGACACACCGAGACTTTTATACGAAGTATCAAGGCCTTTGAGAAAAGTGAATTTGCAGACGACTGGCGAGAGTTAATGCGCTTGTTCTTGGTTCGTAGAACGAGAAGCTTTATCAAAAATAATTACGCAGAAACTGATCCAACGAACCATAGAAAGTTTTTGACTTTTTCTGATGGATCTAAATCTTATTTTCCGGATAGAATTCCACAACGAGTTTTGTATGAATTCAATCCCAATGACAAAAAAGACATTTATGCTAACCTATATTCTGAAGGAGTAGTAGAAATTATCAATGGATTACAATTGCCGAGATATGGATTGCAAACCTACTTGAGTGAAAGGCCACTCATAAAAGCTTCGGCAGCCGAAGAATTAATCATGCAGAATCTAAGTCGCGCCGGCAGACGCCTAATGGGCTTTTGTAGAACCAATCTGTTTAAGCGCTTGGAAAGTAGCGGCTATTCCTTTCTGCTTTCTCTAAGCAGGCATATTTTGAGGAATTATTTATTTGTCTATGCGACACAAAATCATTTGCCTATCCCAATTGGTAAAAACATTTCTCAAAACCTGGACGAATACTTGGAAGATAGCGATACCGACAATGATGGGGATGGCTCTAATCTTCTAAATCTTATCTTGAAAGAGGAAATCTATCTGCAAAAAGCAGAAGAATTATATAGTCTTTTTTCAAGTGAAAAATACAAAAAACGTTTCGATTGGATCAGAAGTGAGTTTTTTGTCAGTCATCTATCTGCAAACCTAATTAGCGATAGTAAAGAAATTATCAGAATTTTGAGCTATGGAAAAGATTGGAAGCCCGATGAAGACAAACAATTAAACGCCTTGTATGAATTGCTAACGGTCAAGCACGGCAAGGAAAAAGTATTGGTGTTTACTCAATTTGCTGATACTGCATATTACCTCACAGAGCATTTGAAAAAACGTGGCGTCACTCAGATCGAAAGCGTCACAGGTGATGACGAAAACCCAACTGGCTTGGCTCACCGTTTTAGTCCATTCAGCAATCAAAAAACTGACACTATAAAAGGCAATCAAGAATTAAGAGTTTTGATTACCACTGATGTATTGAGTGAAGGACAAAATTTACAGGATGCACATATCATTTTGAACTACGATTTGCCTTGGGCAATCATTCGATTAATTCAGCGTGCTGGTCGTGTGGACCGGATCGGACAGAAAGCAGAGAAAATTATATGCTATTCCTTTTTACCCGAAGATGGCATAGAAGCTATCATCAAATTACGGAAAAGGTTAACACAGCGAATTGAAGAAAACGCTGACGTAGTAGGCAGCGATGAAACGTTTTTTGATGGCGACCCAGTAAATCTAATTGACTTATACAATGAAAAGTCAGGGATTTTAGATGGTGATGACGATGACACTGAAGTGGACTTGGCTTCTTTGGCATACCAAATATGGAAGAACGCCACAGATGCCAATCCTGAACTGAATAAAATCATACCTGATATGCAGAATGTGGTTTACGCCACCAAACACAATACCGAAGATCCTGAAAAAGAAGGCGTAATCGTTTATACCCGAACCACTGAAGAAAATGATGTTTTGGCTTGGATAAATAACAAAGGTGAAATCATTACTCAATCCCAACATACTATTTTAAAAGCGGCCCACTGCACTCCTGAAACAGCCCCAAAATACAAACTTGAAAAACATCATGAATTAGTGAAAAAAGGAATGGACTTTATCCGGGATGAAGAAAAAAACACTGGAGGTTCGCTTGGTAAGAAAACAGGCGCAAAGTATCGCACATACATGAGACTTGACCGATACTGTAAGCAATATGAAGGGACGCTATTTGTAACCGAGCAACTCAAAAAGGCGGTAGACGATATTTACAAATATCCATTGAAAGAATTTGCAAGAGAAACCCTGAACCGTCAAATGAAATCGGGAATTTCTGATGACCAATTATCCTCCTTGGTTGTTTCACTCCGTGAGGAAGATAAGTTAGCCATAGTAAATGAAGATGATCATATCAACAAAGAACCACAAATCATTTGCTCAATGGGCTTAACCAACAGCTAAAAGAAATTATGGCATTAGATAAAAAGCAATTTTCCAACTACATCAAACAGTTCAATTTCCGTGAGCTATTTAATGACATGGGTTGGAATAATGATAAAACAAAACAGCCCATAGTGGTTGACAACCTTACTTTTTCTTTGGAGGCTGTTGGTGAAAAAAGCGGTTTCAAAATCCTACTGTGTCATCCACAAGCAGACGGATTAATTTCTGATTACAACATTCGCAAGAAGATCGAAACCAAAGTAACAAAACTGTTTCAGGAGCATTTGATTATTTTCTTCGACACCAAAAAAACAGAACAGGTTTGGCAGCTGGTAGTAAGGCTATCTGGCAAACCTACTAAAGTAACTGAAACTCGGTGGCACATCAATCAGGATCCGGAACTGCTTTTCCAGCGTGCCGCAGGAATCTTCTTTGAACTTGACGAAGAAGAGAACATTACCATCGTGGATGTAAAGAGTCGAGTTGGCGAAAACTTCCACCAAAACAATGAAAAGGTCACGAAGAAGTTTTACGTCGAATTTAAAAAAGAACATTCTTCATTCTTAAAATTCATCGAAGGGATTTCCGAAAAAACTGACCAAGAATGGTATGCTTCATTGATGCTCAATCGATTGATGTTTTGTTATTTTATTCAGAAAAAAGGATTTCTTGACCAAAACAAAAACTATCTGAGGGATAAGCTGAAGGCATGTAAAGCAAAAAAAGGCGAAGTCAAGTTCTATTCCTTTTACCGCGATTTTCTTTTGGTGTTGTTTCACAAAGGATTGAATGAACCGGAGCAAAATCAAGACGTAAAGATTGAAATTGGTAAAATCCCTTATCTCAATGGCGGTTTGTTTGACGAACACGAACTGGAGAAAAGTAATCAAAGCATAGCCATCGACGACAAAGCATTTGAGTGCTTGTTTGACTTCTTTGATCAATACGAATGGCACCTAGACACACGCACAGCCGCTACTGGCAAAGACATTAACCCTGATGTGATTGGATATATTTTCGAAAAGTATATCAACGACCGGGCAAATATGGGGGCTTATTATACTAAAGAAGACATTACCGACTACATCAGCAAGAATTGTATCCTGCCCTATTTATTTGACGAAACGAACCGCCACTACGCCAAAGCATTTAATCCCGATGGTAAATTATGGACGATGGTGGCCCAAAGTGGCGACGATTACCTCTATGATGCAGTGAAAAGAGGCGTAGAACTCCCATTGCCTGAAGAAATTAAGATCGGGGTGGATACCACTGAGCCCAATCTGATCGATCGCAGGAATGATTGGAATAAAAGTGCGCCATCAGAATATGCCTTGCCTACCGAAATCTGGCGTGAAGTAGTGGATCGCAGAAGTCGCTACACCGAAGTAAAAACCAAAATAGAACAAGGTGAAGTGATTGCCATCAACGATTTTATTACCTATAACCTCAACATTCGACAGTTTTCACAAGATGCTATAGAGAACACAAACGATCCTGAATTTCTCAGACATTTCTACAAAGCACTCATCAGCGTCACGATAATCGACCCCACCTGCGGCTCGGGAGCATTTCTGTTTGCTGCGATGAATATCTTGGAACCATTGTATGAAAGCTGCCTACAGCGGATGGAAAACTTTTTAGCCGAAGCGCCAAAAGGAAAATACAAGTATTTTGAAGAAGTGCTCGCTAAGGTAAAAGCTCCTGAACACCCTAATCTGCAATACTTCATCTACAAAAGCATCATACTCCATAACCTATATGGTGTGGACATCATGAAAGAAGCGGTAGAGATCGCCAAGCTACGTTTGTTCCTCAAATTGGTAGCCACTGTAGAGGCAGATTACCGCAAACCCAACTTGGGATTGGAACCCTTACCTGATATTGATTTTAACATCCGGGCCGGAAATACCTTGGTGGGTTTTGCTACCGATGAAGAATTGCAAAAAGGCTTGAACTACACCTTAGATGGAGTTATAGCAAAGCCGAAAATCGAAGAAAAGTGTGATATAGTAGCCAAAGCATACAAACGCTACAAAGAAATACAACTGAGCTATGGTGATGACTTTAAAGAATTTAAAAAAGCCAAAGAAGATCTGAATAGGCGACTGAAAGATCTCAACCATGAACTCAATCAACTCCTACACAAACAAGCGGCAGCCTATAAGTATGATACTTGGTTACTTTCTCATCAGCCCTTCCATTGGTTTGCCGAGTTCTATGAGATAGTCCAAGAAAAGAAAGGCTTTGATGTGATTATTGGAAATCCACCTTATGTGGAATTGAAAGCCGTAGAAAAAGACTATAAAATATCTAATACGGAAATAAATACAGGTGGTAATCTTCATTCTATGGTCGCTGCTAGAACTTTACAATTTATCAATGAAAATGGCTATCTAGGATTTATCGTGCCTGTTTCGATATCTAATACAGATAGAATGGAAACGATAAGAAAAAAAATGATTTCAAAAGGAACTATTTGGGTTTCAAATTACTCCATAAGACCAGGTAAATTATTTTCAGGAGCTGAACAAAGATTATCAATTTACTTATTCAAGAAAAACATCAAAGGGATCGGTAAGATTTGCACATCCAAATACTATAAATGGAATAAAGATGAAAGAGAAACACTTTTTCAAAATCTTTGGCTAACAGAATTTAGTGCTTCTGGAACCCAGATTTGGAGTAAAATACCTAATGAGCTAGCCAAAAAAATCTTTTTTAAAATGAATAGCGCATCTGGAACTTTAGGTAAATACAGTTTAGGAAATAGACCCGTGTATTATAAAAACACTGGGATAGGTTATTTTATCACTACGACTTTAGAACCACCTGAATGTTTTATAAATGGTGTTAAAACATCTAGTTCAAGAGAGACAAAATTAGGTTTTGAAAATGATCAATACAAAAATATTTTTCACTCATTATTATCAAGTGGAACCTTCTTTTTGAATTACCACAGCAAAAGCAATTGTAGAGATTTGAACCCTTCAGATATAACGACATTTAAATTCCCTATATCAATCCTCTCTGAAACAAAATTAGTTGATCTTTCCGTGAAGTTGCAATCGAGTTTGGCCGAGAATTCTTGGTTTCAAATTAGAAATCAAAAGCAAACAGGAGAAGTTAGAATTCAATCTTTCACTACTTCTTTATCCAAATCTATCATAGACGAAATTGACACTATATTAGCCCGACATTACGGATTCACCGAAGAGGAATTGGATTTTATTATCAATTATGATATCAAGTATCGGATGGGCAAGGAGCTAGGGGGCGAGGAGGATTAATGATAGCAGCCAGCATTGGAAATATTGACCTTTTAAAGCTTCCCAAAACAGCTTTTTTATGCAGTCGAAAAGTACCTGCTGGTGCGGTACTTAAATGCTACGATTGGGCTATTTCTCAGCGTGAATCTGGTAATTGTATTATCAGTGGTTTTCATAGCCAGCTTGAAAAGGATGTTTTTCATTATTTGCTCAAAGGCAAACAACCAATCATCATTGCCTTGGCAAGAGGCTTAAAAGAAAAATTAGAACAAGAACTGCAAAAACCGTTAGACGAAGGCAGGTTGCTTATCATCACACCATTTGAGAAAACCATAAAACGAGTATCGGAAAAAACAGCAGCAATACGCAATAAACTGATGATGGAACTAGCTGATCGCATTGTATTGGGTTACGCATCACACGAAGGGAATCTTGATCGATTAATTGAAGAATTGAAGGCGAAGGAAGTGAGGTATTTGTATCAATAAAGCCGTTTAAATAAGTAGTGCAAATTTTATTAATTCATTTGAAATTTTACCCAAAGTAACATGGATTTTATTATTGATAAGAAAGTTAAGGGGCAATTGGCAGGCCTAATGACTAGAGGTGGCCATTATCAAAAAGCTGCAGAAACTGTAAAAAAGGTTTTTGGTGATATAAGTTTAAAGGCTAGTAACCCGCTGGTAGGATTGAATACAACCAATCATGGAGAAACAAGAGTAAAGAATGCGGTAAAATATGATTTGAATGGATTCTGTAGACTCATTACGATCCAAAAAGATAATACCTGTTTAATAAAATTTTTAGGAGATCATGATGAAAGTGAATCTTGGCTAAACGGACATAAAGGATTGTCCATTGGGATAGATTCAGATGGAGAGTTAAAAGATATTTTTATTTCAGAAGATTTATCAAATCCTGATTCACGATTAAACAATGAATCAGATTATACAAAAGGATTCCTTTTTGAGAAATTGGGCGAACATTACGCAGGGATTCTATTTGAAGGACTCAAGACTCGATTGATAAAAATGTTTCAAGAATTTGATTCTCTTATTGAGGAAGATGAAATACTGGATACATGTGAGCTAATAGAAGATCGAATCAAAGCGGAATTACTCTTTGATACTTTTATTCAATTAAGATCAGGAGATGTAGATAAGGCTAAGAATCGAATTTTATATTATAGAGATGAAATTATCAAATTGGATGATTTGAACGAAAAGGAATTAGAAAACATAAAATCCAATGATGAATACTTAAGATTCGATGACATGGAGCCTGAGGATCTTAAAATATTGATGGATAATAAAAGTTGGCATGAATGGATGTTGTTTATGCATCCCGCACAGCGAAAAGTTGTTGAAATGGATTTTTCTGGTCCAGCAAGGTTACTAGGAGTAAGTGGATCTGGGAAAACAGCAATTATTGTCAAGAGAGCGATTAGGCTAGCTAAAAAGTATCCTGGTGAGAAAATTCTGATTTTAACATTAAACAGGTCTTTAGCAAGTTTAATCAAGAATTTGGTTGATTTAATGTTGGATTCTCAAGAAAATAAAGAGGATCTGGATAGTCAAATTAGAGTTACTTCTTATTGGGAGTTTTGTAGAACTTTTTTGATTGCCAACGCGGCGGATGAGATGGAAAAAAACATCTACAATGATTTTGTCCATAGGCACAATGATTCAATTGAAGATGAGTGGAAGGCCTATTACCAGTGTAAAAATAACAACCATGACGCCGACATTCTTTTTAATCTTCATAAATCTTTGTTAAGTAGAGAAATTTTTCCTCAGTCATATACCAAACAGGAATTTGATTGGGTCAGAAGTGCTTTGTCCAAAGAGGATAGAAATAAGTATTTAGAATTAGAGCGCGAGGGCAGGCATATTCCTTTATTGAAAGAAAATAGACAGGATATTTTGGTAGCATTAGGTAAATGGGAGGAGTATATGCGTTTTGTTGGAGTTACTGATTACCTGGGTTTGTCTCAGTCCATTTTAGGGCATATTGAAAAAATCAAACCGGATTATAGATGTGTTTTAGTAGATGAGATGCAAGACTTTGGAACAATTGAATTGATGGTAATCAGAAAACTCTGTGAAGAAAATGAAAATGATGTCTTCCTCACCGGAGATATTGCTCAAGTAGTTCATACGAAACATCACAAAATAACTCAAGCTGGAATAAAAATAGCTGGACAGAATTACTTGAAGATCACTAAGAATTATAGGAATAGTAGAGAAATTCTTGCTGCCGCATATGACGTTTTTAAGAAAAATACAGACGTCATTTCTTATACTTCTGGGGACTTTGAGATATTGAATCCTGAGTTCGCCAATTTTTCCTCTCCCAAACCTTTTTTAAGAAAGACTTCATCACTTTCTAATGGATTTAATTTTTCCTTAGCTTATTTAAAAGGAATCCTTGATGCTAATAAGAATGAAAAAGGATGTATTGCCATTTGTGGTTATTCATATTACGACATATTAGCTATTGGAAATGATCTAAGATTACCTGTTTTGGATGGTAAAATGGATCTCAGTGAAAATTCAATATTCTTGACAGATTTAGATAATACCAAAGGGTTTGAATTTGATAGAATGATTATAATTAATTGTAATCAAGGAGTTATACCAAATCCTGATCAACCTAAAGAGGAGTGGTTTAGAGATATCTCCAAGCTTTATGTAGCTATGACAAGAGCAAAAAAAGAGCTTATAATTTCTTATAATCAGAACGTATCATCACTGTTCGACAATTCCTTGGAGTATTTCACTTTAGATAATTGGATTGACCATGTCGCTATTGATCAAATTGGTGATTCAAGTCTAGAACCAGAAATTGAACCAATTACAAGTGGATATCAAAAAATGCTTGGTAAGGAATTCTTATACACTCATAGAGCCATTGGATTATCTCTAGAGGCCCAGCAAAAACTGATTGATGTTGTAAATGGGACTCATACTACAGGTCATAGAAACAAAATTTTGGCTTATAGAACGATGGGAACACTTAAAGCTCAGATTGATTCTAGGGGAAGAGATTTACCCCAATTGACGAAGTTATTTGGATCAGTAGTTTTTCCTGAAATTGAAAATAAGTTAAAAGAAGAACCAATATGAGAGATTATAAAGCCGGACAAATCTTTTCCTTCTATGTAATCGGCGTTCAAGAAGTCAATGATCGTAAGTATATCTATTTATCAGATGGTGAAAAGGATACCTATCGTGTACGCCCATACGACTTTCAGCTTGAATGGGAACCTGTAAACCTGCCTTCTCAGATAAACACTTACGTGCGTGAGGTGAATATCCATGGGTTACCATCACTTGAGCAAGTATATATAGAAGTTTTAGAACAGAACTATACTTCAATTGGAGAGGAGTATGCTTTTAAAATAACTGGAGTTCACATAGATCAAAATACGCAAGCCACCTACTATCAGCTTCATGATGCTTTCGGGTTGAGTCATCGCTACTACCCTCGTGTGGGTGAGCCACAGCGTGAGGTCAGTGATATTTTTTCTTTAGAATTGTCAGGTATAGAAGACAAAGCAAATAATAGGGCATTTCTTCGACTGTCGCCAGTCTCAGATATCCAACGTATTACTCCAGAACCATCTTATCCTGTAGTTTCATCTTTAGCATCACCTTCTGCGATTGAGGAAGAGTTTACACTTGGTGCTGAGAACAATACGCGAGAGTTTAAATCCACTATTATATTCCCAGCTGGAAATACTACTGCAGAAATTGACAGGCAGATACTAATCATTTGTAAGACCATCGCAGGATTTATGAACAATCAAGGCGGAGAGCTCTACATCGGTGTAAATGACCGAGGCATTATTTATGGAATTGAAAATGATTTCAGATACCTCAACACTAGTCAAACCGATAATTTCACTTACAAACCAGACATAGATGGCTATGAGAATAAAATCAGAAACGCTGTAAGGTTTCAATTGGGAACTACGGCTAATGCCAATATAAATTTTACTTTCCCTAAAGAAGGGAAAAATACCTATTGCCATATCACTATCAATAAGGTGTTGAAGCCTGTCTTTATGGATCAGACTAAGCTTTTTCAGCGGACTGGTAATATGACGCAGTTGGTCAAAGGAGATGAGATTACTTGGTTTGTTGAAGAGCGATGGCGAGTGCGAAACAATGTTCAGCTAACAGTTCCATCAGCCTCTTACTCCCTTAACATTGAGCCAGAACCTGAGGAGGAGGATGTTGCTATTATGCCGGCAGAACCTGTAGTGATTTCCGAAGGATTTTTTCAACAGGATAAGAAAGCCGTCAAAGTTTGGTTTTACATGACCTTCTATGCCAATGGCGATTGGTCATTTGATAGTAAGCCTACCGATGTCAAGGATAAAGTATTTGAATTACCTATCCCCACTGATAGAAAGAAGGATCATCTAGCTATGGTATATGCCAATGGTCGAATCAATGTGGTGATTCCATATGACCAAATAGTACCCAAAGGCAAGAGTGGGCGAAAACAACGAAAAAAGTGTCACCGCTACAATAACGGCTGGAATACCGAATCGGAGATTCTTGACATGTTCCTTGTGTCCAAAACAGATTTGATTGCGATCAAGAGTCGAAGAACAGACGGTAGCGAATGGATCAAAATTCATAAGGTAGAAGCGATTTCCGTTCATGTTTCCCTTCATCTGGCAGGCAACGTGTTGGTAAACCAAGCTTTGGAAGCAAGCATAGTATGGGCAAAGCCTTTACCGCTTCGATTTAGTCATTTGATATCGGCTTTGATTATGAAAAATTATCAGACTTCTGGGTTCCTTGGGTTTCCTATTAAAGAGAAATCGTATCAACGATTATTCCAAGTGGTGGAGAAATTAAATGAAGAATTAGCCTAACAAACAAATATGATTTCACTATATCCCTATCAGGAAAAAGCTAAAGGTGAGATAAGAACTCACTTTAAAAATGAAAGAAAGCGAGTGTTGCTACAGATGCCAACAGGAGCTGGTAAAACAAGGACTTTCTGCAGTCTCATTTCTGACTTATTTAATGCAGATGATCAATTCCGATGTATTCTAGTAGCTCACGTTGACGAATTACTTCTTCAAATTGGTGAAACACTAAGCGAATATGGAATAGAATACGGCACAATAAAATCAGGGCGAGAGCGTGATTTATCCTTTCAGGTACAAGTTGCATCCATTGGTACATTGAGGAATGAAGATGGTTTAGATGGTAAAGTTGATTTGATAGTAATTGATGAGGCGCATCATACAGGTGCAAACTCTTATAATGAATTATTTAATAGGTTTCCCAATGCATACTTTTTGGGAGCTACAGCCACTCCATGCAGGAATGATGGACAAGTTTTGGCTGATTACTACGATGCAATTGTTCTTGGTCCAAGTATTAGAGAGCTGATTGATAAGCATAAGCTTGCTCCAGTCAAAATTTTAAGACCACAGCATCAAATTGAAGGAATAGATCAAATTGAAATAAATGGTAACGATTATAATGAGACCGCATTAGGCGATTTTATGAATCGACCTGAAATTCGAGCAAAACTTGTTCAATCCTATTTGACCCATTGTTATGGTAAGAAAGGTATTGTATATGCTGTAAATAAGAGTCACGCAATGCAAATATGCTTTGATTATAAAGAACAACAAATTGAAGCAACTTATATAGTAAGTGGAGACGAAAGTGGGATTGAGCCAGGTCGGAGTCGAAGAGTCACAGATTTCATCAATGGTAAGATAAAAATATTGGTTAATGTCGGAATCTTTACAGAGGGATTTAATTGTCCCGATGCAGATTTCGTTCAGTTAGCCCGACCTACAAAATCTGTTATTCTGTATTTACAACAAGTTGGCCGTGCGCTAAGAAAAAGTGAAAGAAAGAAATTCGCCACTATTCTTGATAACGCAGGTCTAACCCTTGAACACGGCTCCTTTGTGAGCAATGAATATGATTGGGAAAATATTTTCAAATATGGACTTGGCAATGAGGCATATATTCAAAATGGAAATGGAGGAGAATTAGCACTTCCGCTGGAAAATCAGATTGGTATTCAGGAAGGAGAAGAAGAACTCATTGCCGAGGTTTATGGTCTAGAGGAAGATGAATATATAGTTGAGTTTTTCAGTGACTCACTCAGAAATTTATACGAGCATATTAGGGGTATTCAATTGGTTAATGGAGCGGGGTATTTATCCGAACGTTCAATAGGTGCTGTTAAAGAGTTGGAACCTCATCTCTACAGCATAGCTGATAAGAACTTTCAGTTTTTTGAAGTGCTCAAATCTTCTATTGATCTATTTCAAATAGAGTTGAATGCAAATACTTTTGAAAAGAAGAGACTTCAGGATATTTTTAAGGATTTAAAATTTTTGGAAATTGATTCAGAATCAAAGTATTTGATCAACATTATTAAACACTTGAAAAAAATTGGAATCGAGCTGGACGATGATCAAATAAATATCATTCAAAATAAAGTCAAACTTAGCAAAAGTGACATCGAACAGCTTTTGAAAGGCAATTTTGATTCTGAGGATATATCTAAAGAAATCGCGAGCACAGAAAGCAGAAGTATAGAAATAGAGAAGTATATATTAGAATTGACAGAAAGACTCCAAAAAATCAAAAAGTACGCACTTGAAGGTTTAATCGCTGAGAACGAATTTTACAAAACACTTGAAACTGAAGAACTGGCTATTATATCTCCCACAAAGTTTGAGAAGACGGAAGAAATTGACTTCAGCAGATTTACAACAGCGAGAGTGAATTTGTTGCTTAGTGACCATAAAATTGATAATAGTAATATGGTCAAAGGTGCCTTTAATAAAGCGTTAAACTCTGGGGAATCTTCGCTTTCATCTGAAATAGAATTATTATATAAAGATCCACTTGTTTACCACAACGTTACCGGAATGGGTACTCACAAGGCGAAAATCATAAGAGAGCTGATTGAACATTATGGAAAGCTCGATAATCAAAAGGTCAAACTAGAAGATATCAACAGGAGATTTAAAACACTTCTAGAATATACTAATGATTTACAGTTACTATCCAGGTTAGTATTAAGTGACTTAAACCCTATTCAACATAAGGTTATTAGTAGCAATTCAAAATACAACCTATTTAAAAGCGAAAAAGAGCTTACGCTAAAGGATATCAGTAAGGAGTTAAATGCAAATATCAATACGGTAAAAGGTAGTGCGACAAAACTGAATGATGGGTGGATATCTGAAAAATTTGATCAATGCATTAAAATATTCAGAGAAGAGACAATAAAAAATCTGAGAGATACCTTAAAAGAAACAGATAAGGATATTTGGATGTTTAGTAAAACTTCATGGGATTTTATAAACCAGAAATATGGAGTCAATTTTTCATTAAGAGGTTACAGCGAGATTTTTTCTAGAATTGAAAATGAAAGTAGGCATATTTATTTCAATGAGAAATGTAGTACCCTATACGTATCTAAAGGTCCAATTTCTAAAATTTTTGATGACCTTATAAAAGAAGTTATGGCTACTCCAAATGCAAATTCGAAGACATTCAATACTGATAGATTGACCGAAACCGAGATTAATCTAATGGAGATAATCATCAAAGAGGAAATTAATCCCTTTAAGATTCAAAAATCAGAAATGGGAATAAAGATAAAATTAGAAGAAACAGGCCTTGGTAAAAAAGAAAAAGTCTTTGAAGCTTTAATAAAATTAGGAAAGTGGTCGACAAGTTCTGAGATTTTTGAGGAATGTGAAAAATCATTTCCAGGTGATTTCGCTGATGCCAATACAATTTCATCAGATTACCTGTCTAAGTTTGACGATTTCAAAGGTGAGACAGAGAAGAGATTACATGGTAAAAAATATGGTTTGAAAGATTGGTTGATTCCTGGAAGGTTAATCTCACGAAGAGATATAGAATTGGAAATGGATAATTTTCTATCGTTTAAATCAAAAAAGATAGATAATAAAATGCTAAAATCTGTCCTTTCAGTATCCGACCTTACAAAACTACAGAGAATAAAATCTGATCTTAAATCGTTTTATCCGGTCGTCAGCGAGGATGATATAAAACGTTTTAAGAGATTTTTAAATGATCAAGAAGCGAAAAATGGATACACCATACAAAATGATAATTTCAGAAATGGGTAATTCTCAAAATTGCAGTATTAATAGTTATAAAACTGGCCTCGAAAGCTAATTTCTAAATATAAAGTGAAAACCTTACTCAAACAGATCTAAAGAAACCGGAGATATTCAAACCGATACTTATGATTTGATTATGATTCCAAAAAGAATTAAAATTATCTATCTCCAAACTAATCTAAAATGTTTGAGATCGGAATTTCCTAAAGAGTAACAGGAGGGGTAAATAGGAATAGTATTGCTGATACGCACGGTTGAATAAATAATACGTAAATAAATATTATCTAACCTAAAAAGTTTAACTAATAACATTATGGAAGAAGATTTTCTTGGATTACAGCTATCTATCTACAATGATATGAAGCTTAAAAGAGGAGAAAATGACGCTATCCAAAGATGCGTACACGAGTCTGTGAGTTCTTTATTGAATCAAAATAATCAACCCAATCAAATAGCGAAACCTATTTGTCTATTAGGTAAAATACAATCTGGTAAAACCCGCACTTTTATTGGCGTAATGGCCAAGGCTTTTGATGAAGGTGTAAATACCATTGTCGTGCTGACAAAAAACTCAAAAATCCTAGGCAAGCAAACTACCAAAAGAATTGCCAATGAGTTTCATGCATTGAAGTCTGGACAGGCCATAACAGTGGAATATATAACTGAGATTGATGAAGAGGTAATTCTTGGAGAGGCACAGTTACATCAAAAAAGAGTTATAGTTCGCATCAAACATTACTCCAATGTTCAAAAAATCTTCAATTCAAGCTCCTTGTCGGCAACAATTTCCTTCAGTCTCTGATTCTCCAGCTGTAGCCTTTTGAGCTCCGGTGATAACTTTCCTGCCCACAACTTTAGACCTTCCACACCTGATACAGCGAATACATCTTGCCAATTCTTTATCGTTTGGTAACTCATCTCATACTTACGTGCTGTTTCAAGTAGACCCAATGATTTGGATTCTTCTAGAATTCGCACTTTCTCCTGAACACTTTTTCTTGCTCGCTTTCCCATGATAGTTCAAATTTACACCCTCGTTCATAATTTGAATATCGTTCCAGTTAATTAGGGGGTTGGAGGGCTGATTGGTGAATTTTGAGTTTTGGGAAAGTTCATTGAACAATAAGATGATCAAACACTCTTTTTAGCAATGACTTGAATAAACTCACTGCTAAGCAAAAATTCAAAAAATCCTTGATCTCCCTACTTTAGGTTTTTATTATTCTTTTGGATCATATTGATCCCAAGAATAATCAAGCCAATTGCATAAATAATGATTAAAAGTCCCACGGTAATTTGATTTTGCTATTCCTAATTTACTTGAAATATTCTTTATTGGATACGGGGCAGGGCTGTTACTGCTACTAAATACCGCAAAATATTTTTGAATTCATTTCTCTTTTGGAAGAAAAATTGGGTAGCTAAAATACTTATTCATCCCCTTACTGCTACTACTAGGATTCGAATCTTATGAATCTCTAAGATTTTCTTCCTAGACAATAATCTCTGGCATATTTTCCTATTTAGCCTCCACCCGGATAAAGGCTGAATGCTAGTACCAGCAAATTTTCTGTATCGCCTAATTTTTCTAGGCTGAATGAATCTGCTGAATTCGGGGTTTTCCTATAGAAAAAGAAGCTCAAATGGTAAAATACCTGATTTATACTACTGGGAAAAATTGTTCCTCTGATTTACTGAGCTTTACAAAAATATGGTCAGGATAGCAGGAAAAGGTATTTTTTTATCACTAAAAACTTCTTTTATTGCAGCAGCAACTATTAAAATCTAAAAAAATTGGTTCTACCACGAATTTAATGGAATAGCTATCTTTGAGCAAAAAGATGTTTACGGAGAATCTTTTCACAAGAATACTAGATTTAGAAGATGGATGGGTAGTCGAATCAGTTGACACTGATTTTTCTAAAGAGGAAATTTTCATCCAAATAGTCTGTTTGTTGGAGCAGTTAGAAGATGCCCAGACCGGTGAACTCTGCAAAATTTACGATCACGCGCCAGCACGTAAATGGAGGCACTTGGACACGATGCAATACAAAACTTACATCAGGTGTGAACTGCCTCGGATTAGTACTTCTCAGGGTAAAATAAAGACTGTCCAGCCCAACTGGGCCTCTGGATACGTGCGTCATACCTTCCTGTTTGAACATGCGATAATCGACTTGTTGAAAGCGAGTAAAAATCAGACCAAAACTGCTCAAATTATGCGCTGTGGGTTTAACGTAGTAAATCGTGTCATGCACTTGAGCACAAAAAGAGGCATGGAGAGAAGAAACTATACAGAGCTGGTATTAGCTCAATTAAGTATCGATGAAAAGGCCTTCAAGAATGGGCATCACTACGTTACCGTCCTGAGTCATCCCGGATCGGGGTGTGTACTTGATGTGGAAGAACATCGAACAAAGGAGGCCTGTAAGTCATTATTTAATAGAACATTAACTGAAACTCAACTGGGGCAGGTAACTACAATCAGTATGGACATGTGGCCCGCTTATATTAATACGGCTCAAGAGCTACTTCCCAATGCTGCGATCACACACGATCGGTTTCATCTGATCATGTACCTCAATAAGGCTATTGATCAAGTGCGCCGAAGAGAAGTCAAACAGCATGACGAGCTTAAGAATACGCGCTATGCCTTACTTAAGAATCCGGAAAACCTCACCGAGAAACAGCGCATTAAGTTTGAGTCAATTATAGGTGCTAACTATGAGGTTAGCAAGGCTTGGCAGGTAAGAGAAAACTTCAAAGATCTATTCAGCTCCGGAAAGCTTTTCGCCTGGACACTTTACAACAAATGGACTACTGACTCGAAGCGGAAAAACATAAAGGAAATAGACAAAGTAATAGAAACATTTAACAACCATATTTCCGGGGTAGTAAATGCATTGATAATGAATCTAAGCAATGCAATGGCTGAGCGGCTAAATGGTAAAATACAAGAGCTTAAAACAGTAGGAAAAGGCTATCGGACCTTCGCCAACTTTAGAAGCGCAATACTGTTTTTCCATGGCGGCTTAGATCTATATCCCCACTAACTTAAGGGTAGAACC
>Ga0222706_1000094_pt1 | contig 31684 bp, 28 predicted proteins | sample AntAcemetage1572_FD_179829 | JGI IMG/M metagenome (GOLD analysis project Ga0222706, IMG submission 179829) | Saline water microbial communities from Ace Lake, Antarctica - #1572 | ecosystem: Environmental > Aquatic > Non-marine Saline and Alkaline > Saline | place: Antarctica: Ace Lake...
AATAGAGGATAGGAATACCTTTGTTTTGAAAAGAGTAATCAAAAAAGAATCATTCCTGAAAAAGAAAAAATAAGAACAAAGTGTCTAATAACTAGAACGATATGGCTTAAGTTAACGCCAATGCCCGGTGGGATTGAATATCTATCCTTTTGAGCAAAAAGATTTTGGATTTCATATCGAAGGAACTCCAATATTTGGATTTAATGATGGTGCCTTATTTAGAGGCACATTTGGTATTCGATATCGCTTCGCTAAAAACTAAAACTGCTTCATTTTCACCATCAAATCCCAAACAGCAATGCCTATGGAGACTGAGATATTCAGGGAGTGTTTGGTACCCAATTGGGGGATTTCCAGTATATGATCACATGCTTTTAAGATGTCATCCTCGACTCCAAAAACCTCATTTCCGAAGATCAGAGCATACTTGTATCCATTTTTTACCTCAAATTTATTGAGCATCACAGATCGATCCACTTGCTCTAAGGCACAAATAATATAGCCTTCGGATTTAAGTTTTTCTACGGCAAGAGCTGTAGTGAGTAAATATTCCCATTCAACTGACTCAGTCGCTCCGAGGGCTGTTTTCTGAATATCCCGATGAGGTGGCGTCCCCGTGATTCCGCAGAGGTATATTTTTTCAATTCGAAAGGCATCTCCTGTTCGGAATACAGAGCCTACGTTATTCAAACTTCTTACATTGTCCAAAACCAAAACAATTGGAGATTTTTCAACTTCTTTATATTGTTCTACAGAGAGCCTTTTGAGCTCTTCCATACTTAATTTTTTCATCCTTTTTTGTACTCCTTTTTGATTACACTAATTTGAGCCTTGAATCACCTAAATTTTCTCCAGAAATAAAAGTTATGCCCAACACATGAGTAAGTCAAAAGACGGAAATGAAACTCCATTGATGAAGCAATTCAACGCGATCAAAGCCAAGCATCCCGGTGCCTTGTTACTTTTTCGAGTTGGAGATTTCTATGAGACCTTTGGGGATGATGCCGTCAAAGCAAGTAAAATATTAGATATCGTGCTAACTAAGCGGGCTAATGGCGCAGCTTCTCACATCGAATTGGCAGGATTCCCCTATCATTCATTAGACACATACTTGCCAAAGCTAGTAAGAGCCGGGAATCGAGTTGCAATTTGTGATCAATTAGAAGATCCGAAGTCGGCCAAAGGGATTGTCAAAAGGGGAGTTACCGAACTGGTCACTCCAGGACTGTCCTTTAATGATCAGGTTCTGGATACTCGAAAAAATAATTACCTCGCCTCAATCCATTTTGGAAAGGAAATACATGGAATTGCTTTTTTAGACCTTTCAACCGGTGAGTTTATGTGCGCAGAAGGTAAGATCGCGTATTTGCAAAAACTAATTCAAAGCTTTGGCCCCTCAGAAATCATCTACAGCAAGGCAGCAAAGAAACTAGCCTCTGAACTCCTCAAAGATGAGTATATCACATTTCACTGTGAGGACTGGGTGTATCAAAAGGATTTCACTTATGAAAAATTAAAAGGGCATTTTGCTACAGCAAATCTTAAAGGGTTTGGGATCGAAGAATTAGATTCTGGGATTATCGCAGCCGGTGCGATTTTATATTACCTCGAGGAGACCGAACACAAGGAAATTCAACATATTTCTTCGATTTCCAGGATTGCCGAAGAGAAATATGTCTGGCTCGATAAGTTTACCATTAGAAACCTAGAGTTGGTATTTGCGCAGCATGAAGGGGGAGTTCCTTTGATTACTATTCTCGATAAGACGGTCACTCCGATGGGGTCAAGAATGATGAAAAAATGGATAGTTCTTCCATTGAAAGAAAAAAATCAGATCGATGAACGCTTAAATGTGGTCGATTTCTTTTTTCAGAATCATGCATTAATTGAAGAAATAATCAGGTCCTTGAAATTGATTGGTGATTTAGAACGCTTGATTTCCAAAGTAGTCGTAGGTCGGGCCAACCCTAGGGAATTAAATCAAATTAAAAAGGCGCTTCTGGTCACGAGACCGATTAAAGAACTCCTCAAAACACAGAAAAATCCTACGCTCAAGAAACTTTCTGATCAATTACACCTTTGTGAATTTTTGTTGGAAAAAATTGAAAAGGAACTCAAAGAGGATGCTCCGATGCTGACTTATAAGGGAGGGATAATCAAAGATGGCGTCGACAATGAATTGGATGAATACCGAGGTTTAGCGACTTCCGGCAAAGATTTTCTGTTGAGAATCCAAAAAAGAGAAATTGAAAATACGGGGATCACTTCTTTAAAAATTGCATTTAATAAGGTCTTTGGCTATTTCTTGGAAGTCACGCATGCGCACAAAGACAAAGTCCCACAGGAATGGATCAGAAAGCAGACTTTGGTAAATGCTGAGCGTTACATTACTCCAGAGCTAAAAGAATACGAAGAAAAAATTCTCAATGCTGAGGAAAAAATGGTGGGGATCGAGCAGCGCTATTTCCAGGAATTAGTGGAAGAGACGGCTCAGTATGTCGTCCAGATTCAGCAGAATGCAAGAGTTTTGGGTACTTTAGATGCGCTGCTTTCATTTGCCACTGTAGCTAATTCAAATAATTATTGCCGACCAAAGATTTCCGATACAGAAACCCTCGAAATCAAAGAAGGTCGCCATCCAGTTATTGAGAGGCAGTTGGCGCATGGTGAACAATATGTGCCAAATGACATCTACCTAGATAATGACACGCAGCAGATCATCATTATTACCGGGCCCAATATGGCGGGTAAATCAGCATTGCTTCGACAGACTGCATTGATTGTCTTGATGGCTCAAATGGGCTCTTTCGTGCCAGCCTCGTTTGCTCGAATAGGAATAATTGATAAGGTTTTCACCCGAGTTGGAGCATCAGATAATTTATCCAAAGGCGAATCGACATTCATGGTGGAAATGACCGAGACAGCAAGTATTCTAAACAATCTTTCTGATCGAAGTTTAGTACTCATGGATGAAATAGGAAGAGGAACTTCCACCTACGATGGGGTCTCAATAGCTTGGTCCATTGTAGAATACCTTCACAATCATCCCACGTTCAAAGCAAAGACTCTTTTTGCAACACATTATCATGAATTGAACCAACTCGCCGCGGATTTTCCAAAGATCAAGAACTTCAATGTCTCAGTAAAGGAGGTTGGCGATAAGGTGCTTTTCATGCGTAAGCTTAAACCAGGGGGCAGTGAGCACAGCTTTGGTATTCATGTGGCTCAGATGGCAGGGATGCCAAATCCCATAGTGCTCAGAGCAGCAGAAATAATGTCCCATCTGGAGCAGGATAAATCTGTAAAAAGTGGCAAAGACACCATGAAATCTATTCCAAAGAATAATTACCAGCTAAGTATGTTCGAGATTGATCCGAAATTTAAGGAAGCTAAAGAAATGATAGAAAAAGTTGATATCAATTCGATCTCGCCAATTGAAGCACTACTCAAACTGCATGAGATCAAAAAGAAAATTGAAGCTTAGCCAGCTGAATTTTATCTGCATTTATTTAAACGATAAAAAAGATTGAAATTTTGATAGATAAGGTGCTTTTAAAAAATTTACGGAGGCAAGACAAGTACTCTAAATTTTTTGAGGAATGGCAAGCTCAAGAATTTAAAGATCACCCTGATGAGCTAAAGATGCTTCAGGATTTAGAAGCTTTAAGTAAAAATATAGGAATGCGTGAAGGGTTTATCATCGCATGTTTTGATTATCGAAATTTAGGACTGGCATTTCTCACAGGAGAAGTAGAGTCTGTCACGGGATATCCTGAATATATTTTTAGGGAAAAAGGAATCGAGGCTTCTATTACCATGATTCATCCTGAAGATCGAGAGGAGTTACTTCGCTTTCAAAAGATAGTTTTCGACTCATTTCATACTCTTACTATCGAGAAAAAGTATACCTACGAATTTACTTATACCACACGTTGGATTCATCGAATTACTCAAGAGGTGATATGGGTGACTAGTAAGGCAAAACCCTTTATTATTGATTCTCAGGGTAACTTTGTTGTGGATCTGCACGTAATCGTGCAACTTCAGAATCCACCGGCCATCAAGTCATATGATTGGAACTATTCCTATAAAAAGAAGGATGGCACACGAATTTTTGTCAGTAAAGAAACTCCGGAAAAGCGGACTATCAAACTAACTAAGAAGCAAAAAGAAATAGCCAAAATGATCCTTGATGGTAAGGAATCAAAAGAGATTGGTAAGGCTCTCAATATCTCAGTCAATACAGTGGGTACACATCGAAAAAATATACTTAAGACACTTGATGCAAGAAATACGGGGGAGATGATTAAAATTATCGCCTCCTGTGACTTTTGATAGATGCCTGAAAATCAGCTTTAAGACTAGATTTATAAGTAATTTAAAAAAAATTAAAGACTGAACTCTTGTAATTATATTTCTGAGGCTTACCTTTGTACTCATAACAGGCTTAGATTACGTTCTAAGTCTTTAAAAGCGAGAGTAGCTCAGCTGGTAGAGCACGACCTTGCCAAGGTCGGGGTCGCGAGTTCGAATCTCGTCTCCCGCTCGAAAAAGCCCTTGATTCAAGGGCTTTCTTGTTTAGGATCAATAAGTAGCTTGGTCAATTCCAAGTGAAGCCGGGGTGGTGGAATAGGTAGACACGCAAGACTTAAAATCTTGTGAGAGCAATCTCGTGCGGGTTCGATTCCCGCTCCTGGTACAGAAGCCTCGTAGAAATACGAGGCTTTTTGTTTTAATGACATTCCATTCCTAGTTCAAAGACATAGAATTTGATTTTTTGTAGTTTATTTTGGGCATAGAAAATCTTTTTAGTTTTTTCGATATCGACTGGAGAATCATTTCTTGCAGTCTATTTCTGATCAAATGCTCAATTGTAAGCATAATAGTTTTAGGTATTTCATATCAGTCAATCCAAAACGTTTCTAGCCGTAAGGCTTTAAAGCGAGTGTAAGATGCCCTTTCTACAAACTTTCTAGCGACACTTTCAAGCTTCAATGATGGTGGTGGGTTTATTTTTGATTTTCCTTTCTAGCAGTAAGAAGTGTATAAATCAGATTTTCTTAAAGGAGTTGAAATTTTAGTAGTTGTATGATCGGTTTTGAATGATGTTAATGAACATCATTATCTATACTATGCCATCAACGTAATTTTATTTGCTCAACCGGTAGGAAAACCCGCTACGGCGAGGCAAGCCGATGACGCTCCATAGCCACCGGAAGAGTTACCGGTAATGCTGGTATTTACCATATATCAAGCTGCTTTTGGATTCTTACTGGTGTAATCGCAGATATACATATTAGCGAAAATCTTATCACTGCTGTTTTTGGATTTGTGATACCGCGGATAAAGGTGTGATGATAGGTCAAAAATATTTTCCTACTAATGCCGATATCGCGATAAACGTACGTTTCATCTTTATTCTAGATGAGTTTATGCTTTAATTTTATCGTACTACTTGATTGTGGTTCCGATTATCATTCAGCTAAGAAATTAATACTAAAAGCCATTTCGGAGGCAGCGGATTACGCTGGGACCTCATATATCCCAACGTCCGAGTCTCTGATCTTGCCAAAAGTACACTGAATATTCAGGGTACTTCTTGGGCGGACACTTTCGATCTTAAGATTTTGGATGTTGTTGTTGTTAAAAACAATGAGATATTGGAAGTATTGACAGCGAATGAGATATTGGAAGTATTGACAGCGTCGGAAAAAGCCGGATTTAATTTACCGGCTAAGATCCTAGAACTGAAAAACCATTAAGGCTTAGCGTTGAAATACTCCTGGTTATTTTTCAAGTATCCCTTTCAAATCTGCAGGAGAATAATTTACAGATTTCAATGTTTTACGGTCACCTTCTCTGAAAACCAAAAATAAATCACCCTCTTTTTCATAAAAACAAGGCGTTCCCTTTGCTTCGTAGTGTTTCACAGTGGACTGAGCTTCATCAGCCGTTTTACAAGCTTTACTCATATTGGAGCGTTGGACTTCGTCAAACAGGGTTTTGAATTTTTCTCCTAATCCAAACTCGAGAATCGCACCCGATAGGACATATTGAAGATCGCATAGCGCATCTGCGATTTCGACCAAATCATTATTCTCTATTGCCTCTTCCAATTCTTTTAATTCCTCCGCGAGAAGTGAAACACGAAGATCGCACCTCGTCTGTGAAGGGATAGTTGGTGTGTATACTACTGGGTGCTTAAATGTTTCGTGAAATAATGCGACTGAAGTAAGTGATTTAGGGTCTTGCATAGTTTGAATTTTTATCTGCTTAAAATAAATGAGAAAGACCGATTTACCGGTCTTTCTGGGATTCTAAATTTCGATATTATAAGGAAGCTGTGGCAAATCGCTGCGCTACATAGTTCCAATCTACCAGGTTCCAAAATGCGGATACGTAGTCAGGACGTTTATTCTGATAATTTAAATAATAAGCATGCTCCCAAACGTCCAAGCCCAAAAGTGGAATTCCTTTGAATTCGGAGATATCCATTAGAGGGTTATCTTGATTTGCAGTGGAGCCAACTGCCAGTTTTTTATCATCACCCACCACTAGCCATGCCCAGCCTGATCCGAAGCGAGTCTTTGCAGCAGTTTCAAATTCAGTAACGAAAGCATCATAACTTCCAAAGGAGGAATCAATAGCTGCGGCTAAATCGCCTTCAGGTTTTCCTTTCCCTGTTGGACTCATGACTTTCCAGAATAGCTCGTGATTGTAATGGCCTCCTGCATTGTTTCTCATTTTTGTAGAATAGCTACCAATCTTCGATAAGACATCTTCCAATGGCTTATTTGCATCAACTTGCTCCTCGGAAACGGCCTCTCCCAGGTTCTTTGCATAGCCAGCCGCATGCTTAGTGTAATGGATTTCCATGGTCATCGCATCAATATTGGGTTCTAGGGCATCAAAATCAAATGCTAAAGGAGTTTGTGTAAATCTAGTTCGGAATCCTATTTCCTTTCCTGTAGCCTCCCCGGCATATGCGCTTAAAACTCCTGTACCTGCCAAACTTACAGCAAGGGTTACTTTTGAGCTATTGGTTAGAAATACTCTTCGGGAAATCATGGTTTCTAGTGGTTTCATTTTAGGAATAGTTTGCTGTTCAAGTCTTATTTATAAATTTAAATTTAACTATTAAAATTTTGGATTTGAAATTGAGAAATAGACAATAAGTCTCATTCTATGACAAGTTTGTTAAGTTTGTACCTAGGAATTGTATTGGATAGGTTTTTGTTTTTTATCTTATAATATCACACCATGGAAATAATCTTTTACAAGTATCAAGGGACCGGAAATGATTTTGTAATGGTGGACGATCGTCAGCAATTAATCGATGAAACGGACCTTATCATGATTGCTAGCCTTTGCGACAGACGATTTGGTATCGGGGCAGATGGTTTGATTTTGATCAGAAATCATAAGGATTACGATTTTGAGATGATCTACTTCAATGCTGATGGTAGTCAGAGTATGTGTGGAAACGGGGCAAGATGTGCTGTGGCCTTTTCCTTCTTTCTTGGAATAATTTCAGAAAAAACACATTTTCTCGCAATAGATGGTCAACATGAGGCGCTAATTGATGGGGAGCTGGTCCATTTAATGATGGGTGAAACGACTAAAGTTCAAAAGTGCGGAATGGATTATTTTGTTGATACAGGATCGCCACATCATATTCGTTTTGTGGATAACGTCGCTTCTTATCCGGTACTAGAGGAAGGAAAGCTGATTAGGCACAATGAAATCTATTCACCCGCTGGGACCAATGTTAATTTTGTAGAAAAACTTACTGAGGATCAGATATTTGTGAGAACCTTTGAGCGCGGTGTAGAAGATGAGACGCTATCTTGTGGTACTGGTGTTACTGCGGCGGCTTTGGTATTTGCCCGAGATCAAAGTTCTGCACATGTTAAAATAAATACCATAGGAGGTCAACTATCTGTGAAATTTGATTCCAATCCGGATGGTACTTTCAAAGAAGTCTGGCTTATCGGTCCCGCGGAGCAAGTATATCAAGGAAAAATAAATTTCTAAAAAGCATAATCTGATACTTGTGATACCCGATACTTCATTATCAATTATAATAAAAAGGGCTTAATTTTAGGTTTCAGTTTGATAATTACTAATAGCAATCATGTTAGATTATATAGCAAAAGGACTTGCAAAAGTTTTTGGTACTAAGTCCGATAGAGATATCAAAGAATTACTTCCATTTGTAAAAGATATCAATCTTGAATTTGATGGACTCAAATCGTTAAGTGATGAGGAGCTACGTGCGAAAACGCAGGAAATCAAGGAGCAGATCAATGAGCACGTGAAGAGCTTTGACGATAAAATCATCAGCATCAAATCGAGTATAGAAGAATTAGCATCAACTGCTATTCATGAAAAGGATCAGCTCTTCAATCAAATCGATCAAATTGAGAAAGATCGCGATGTAGCATTGGAGGAGATCCTGATGAAAGTTCTTCCAAAGGCTTTTGCGGTGGTAAAAGAGACAGCTAGAAGATTCAAAGAACTAGGTGGGCTGAAGGTAAAAGCTACCCAACGAGACAGAGAAATTGCTGCGGTTAAGAAGAATGTGGAAATTCAGGGAGAGGATGCCATCTGGCATAATAAGTGGCTTGCTGCAGGCACGGAAGTAGTCTGGGACATGGTCCACTACGACGTGCAGCTTATCGGTGGTATTGTTCTCCACAAGGGCAAAATCGCCGAAATGGCTACGGGTGAAGGAAAGACATTGGTCTCTACTTTGCCTGCGTATTTAAATGCTTTGGCAGGAAGAGGCGTTCATATCGTGACAGTAAACGACTACCTCGCTAAGCGTGACTCAGAATGGAATGCCCCAATTTTTGAATTTCACGGTTTGACTGTGGATTGCATTGACAAGTTCGCTCCAAATTCTCCCGGAAGAAAGAAAGCTTACGGTAGTGATATCGTTTATGGTACTAACAATGAATTCGGCTTTGATTATCTGCGGGATAATATGGCTCGTGAAGCTGGTGACCTAGTCCAAGGCAAGCATCATTTTGCAATGATTGATGAGGTCGATTCGGTACTGATTGATGATGCAAGAACCCCATTAATTATTTCAGGGCCAGTACCTAAGGGCGATGTACACGAGTTTGATGACATGAAACCTAGGGTCTCTATGCTAGTGGATGAGCAGCGCAAATTGATTCAGGGATTTTTGACAACGGCTAAGAAGATGATTGCCGATGGCAACGACAAAGATGGTGGCCTTGCGCTATTCAGAGCCTTTCGAGGAATGCCAAAGTATAAGCCTTTGATTAAATACCTCTCTGAACCAGGAATCCGAGTCACTTTGCAAAAAACTGAAAATTTCTATTTACAGGATAATAAGCGAAATATGCCAGAGGCAGATGAGCCGCTTTTGTTCACCATCGATGAGAAATCAAATGTAGTGGATCTTACCGACCAGGGTATTGAGAATATGACCACTAAAAATGAAAATCCTGAGTTCTTCATATTGCCGGATATAGGTATAATCATCGCAGACCTAGAGAAGGCCGAAGATGTGGACGATAAGGAAAAGCTGATACAGAAAGAGGAAGCCATCAAAGACTATGGAGTGAAGGCACAACGTATTCATACCGTAAATCAGTTGCTTAAAGCCTATTGTATGTTCGAGCGAGATACTGAATATATCTTGGTTGATAAGAAAGTAAAACTCGTAGATGAGCAAACTGGCCGTGTGATGGAAGGGCGCCGTTATTCAGACGGTCTTCATCAAGCGATTGAAGCTAAAGAAAATGTAAAGATTGAGGATGCCACGCAGACTTACGCGACTGTTACTCTTCAGAATTACTTCCGAATGTACCATAAGCTTTCTGGTATGACCGGTACGGCCGAGACGGAAGCGGGAGAATTCTGGCAAATTTATAAGCTTGACGTTGTAGTGATTCCTACAAACCGATTTATTCAACGGGATGATCGTGAGGATAAAGTCTTTAAAACTGTTCGAGAGAAATTCAATGCCGTAGTGGACGAAATTAATGAACTGGTAGCTGTAGGACGTCCGGTCTTGGTAGGTACCACTTCGGTAGAAATCTCCGAAGTACTCAGCCGGATGCTGACCTTGAAAAAGATTCCACATCAGGTTTTGAATGCCAAACAGCATGCTAGAGAAGCGGACGTGGTAGCTGCAGCGGGCCAAAGTGGTACAGTAACGATCGCTACTAACATGGCTGGTCGAGGTACAGACATCAAACTTTCACCAGAGTCTAAAAAGTCTGGTGGTCTGGCTATTGTTGGTACTGAACGTCATGAATCTCGCCGTGTCGATCGTCAACTTCGCGGTAGATCAGGTCGTCAAGGTGATGTAGGATCTTCGCAATTTTTTGTCTCACTGGAGGATAGTTTGATGCGTCTTTTTGGATCGGATCGAATCGCTAAACTGATGGATCGAATGGGTCTGGACGAAGGAGAAGTAATTCAGCACAGCATGATTACCAAGTCTATCGAACGTGCGCAGCGAAAAGTTGAGGAAAATAACTTTGGTACTAGAAAGCGACTTCTTGAATATGATGACGTAATGAATTCCCAGAGAGAAGTAGTCTATAAACGAAGACGAAATGCGCTGAAAGGAGAAAGACTAGAGTTAGACATCCTCAATATCATCTACGATGTGTCTGAAAGCTTAATCGATATGGCTAAGTCTATAAATGATGTGGAAAACCTTCGGATGAATGCATTCAGTACACTGGGGGTAGATTTTTCAATCAATGAAAATGAACTTAAATCAAAAGATATAACAACCCTGACTAGGGAGTTGTATGCGCTGTCATTTGAGACTTATCAGAAGAAAAATGATAAGATCATGGAAAAGGCCCTGCCGATTTTCACCCGAGTGAAAGAAGAGCGTGGTGCCACAGTGAAAGATATCATGGTTCCGATATCTGATGGCTTGAAGCAAATTGGAGTCGTAGTGAATTTGGAATCTATGCTTGCTAATGATGGCCGTGAGCTGGTGAGGTCTCTGGAGAAAAATGTTACCCTCGCGATCATTGATCAAAATTGGAAAGAACATCTTCGGGACATGGATGATTTGAAGCAATCCGTTCAAAATGCCGTATATGAGCAGAAAGATCCATTGTTGATCTATAAGTTTGAATCTTTTGAGATGTTTAAGCGCTTTATTGGCAAATTGAATGAGGATATGGTTTCTTTTGTGACAAGAGCAGATTTACCACAACAGGACGCCGCTCAGGTCAATGTTGATCAGCCTCGAAGACGGGTAGAATCTCAAGGTCAAGCTTCAAAAGCAGAAGCAGGAAATACTTTGAATCCCGGCGCTAATCGTGCAGCGATAGCTGCTTCTAATGCAGGAAGACCTGCGGTACAGGTAGTCGCCCCACGCAAATCGGACAAAGCTTACGGAAGAAATGATAAAGTAACTGTTCAATATTCCAATGGGACGACCAAATCTGACGTGAAATATAAGAGTGTTGAGCAGGATGTTTCAGATGGAAATTGTGTAGTTATCGATAATTAATTAATCATGAGAATCTTTTGGATACTTGCTATTATGCTGGTTTCAGTTGCTTGTAAAACCAATAAGGCTACAAGCAATTCAAAGAATGCTTATTCGGACTATCAAGAAGATATTCGAATAAGCTCTTTGTCCCAGTATTTGGATTTTATAACCGAAACGGGGCTATCAGCCGGTGCAATTGCCCCCAAATCAGGTCAATCAATTGATGGACAATTAGAGCAGATTAGTGCAATAATGATAGACAAGAATAACTCTGAACCGTACTATTCAGGTTACACTATTTTAGTCTATTCAGGGGTCGATCGAAATAAAGCATTCAAAACACAAGAAGATCTCCAAATTAACTTTCCTGATATCAATGTAGAAATGCAGTATCAACAGCCTCGATATCTAGTTAAAGTAGGGAAGTATAATTTCAAAATAGAATCACAGAAAAATTTTGCCTTAATCAAACCGCAATTTCCAACGGCTCGGATCATTCAGGATCGTTTTCAGCGGGAAGGTTTTGTCATCACACCCGAGAAAGATAATGTTGAAAGAGAAAATTAAATTGCTTGCAAAAGCTTATAAAGAAGAAGTGATCGCGACCAGAAGACATCTTCACGCAAATCCCGAGCTCTCATACCAAGAGTACAACACTGCGGCATTTGTCAAGGAGCGATTAGAGAAGCTAGGTATTACCCGGATCGAACAGAAGGCAACTACTGGTTGGACAGCATTGATCGAAGGTAATAATCCAAGCAAAAAAGTTGTTGCCCTGCGAGCTGATATGGATGCATTGCCGATTATTGAGGCAAATGATGTTCCTTACAAATCCCAAAATCCTGGAGTCATGCATGCCTGTGGCCATGATGCACACACCGCTTCCTTACTTGGAGCGGCAAAGATCCTGAACGAATTAAAGGATCAATTTGAAGGTACAATCAAATTAATTTTTCAACCTGGAGAAGAAGTTGCTCCGGGAGGAGCTTCTTTTATGATTAAAGATGGTGCTTTGGAAAACCCCAGACCTCAAGGGATTATTGGTCAACACGTGATGCCATTCATACCTGTAGGCAAAGTAGGGTTCCGACAAGGACTGTATATGGCCTCTGCAGATGAATTGCACATCACAGTCAAAGGTAAAGGAGGACATGCAGCGATGCCAGAAACTTTGATTGACCCTGTCTTGATCGCTTCACACATGATAGTTGCTCTGCAGCAGGTAGTGAGCAGAGCAGCAAGTCCAAAGATTCCTTCCGTCCTTTCCTTTGGCAGAGTAGAAGCTCTTGGAGCGACAAATGTGATTCCTAATGAGGTAAAAATTCAAGGGACTTTCCGAACATTGAATGAGGACTGGCGGGCTAAAGCGCATCAAAAGATGCTTCAGATTGCACATGGAATAGTAGAGGGAATGGGTGGAGCGCTTGATTTTGAAATCCGGAGAGGTTACCCTTTTCTTCAAAATGATCCTGAAATGACTGCTCGGGCAACTGAGGCAGCGAAAGCCTATTTGGGAGAGGATAACGTACTCGACCTTGACATCTGGATGGCAGCGGAAGATTTTTCTTACTATTCTCAGGTGATTGATGGTTGTTTTTATCGACTTGGCACCAGAAACGAAGCGAAAGGAATCATTTCTGGAGTGCATACACCAACTTTTGATATTGATGAGGATGCTTTGGAAATCGGAGCTGGGCTGATGGCTTGGCTCGCTGTTTCCGAATTAGAGAAAGCCTAATCGTTCGTTAGCACCTATCCCCTTTTATTCCCCTATTATCGTAGCAGAAATCTAATCCCCTTATGAAAAAATCATTTCTTTTTGTGTTCGTACTTGTTCTTTCCGTCCAACAAGCATCAGCTTGGGGACAGTTAGGTCATTACCTAATAGGATACATGGCCGAGCAACAATTGAAAAATTCTACTCGAAAAAAGATAGAAAAAGTACTTTATCCTATGTCTATAGGCCGCAGTGGAACTTGGATGGATGAGATCAAGTCAGATAAGTCATTTGATTATGCTAATTCTTGGCATTATATGACTAGTAAAAACGGAGAATACGATGAGTCCATTCAAGAGAAAGGCGGAAATGTGTATGCCGAGATCAATCGAATCAAAAACGAACTAAAAGCTGGAAATCTTGATCCAAAGAAAGAAGCTGAATTGTTAAAAATGCTGATCCATATGATCGAGGATATTCATCAGCCACTTCATGTAGGGACTGGGGATGATCGAGGTGGTAATGATGTGAAAGTCGAATACTTTGGAAGATCGACAAACCTACATGCCGTTTGGGATAGTGGAATTATAGACGGGAAAGCAATGAGCTACAAAGAGATTGGAGATGAACTTTCCCGAAGAATAAATAAAGATGTGATCGCTGGATATCGCGCGGGTACAATGGATAATTGGCTTGCTGAGGCTGTGGCCGCCAGACCAGCAGTTTATAATTTTCCAGAAAGTAAAAAAATCTCCTATGGATATGGTTATGAAAATATGCCTCTCCTAGAGGAGCGACTGATTGCTGCTAGTGTGAGATTAGCACAAATTATAGAGGAGATCTACGGTTAATTATATTCAAATCATATTTTTTATCATTCGGGTCGGTTTGGACTTTATCATTTAGTAAAGGCATGATTCTCAAACCGTCTCCTTGCGCAAGAGAGCGAATTACTGAAGAACTTTGTCGAGCGTGAAGCTCTAATGCGAATACAGGTGCAGCAACATCAAGTTTCTATTTGCCTGTAAGCTAAAACCTACGAAATTTGAGTTAGCAGAGATGAATCAACTTAACTATGCCGGAAATCGAGATTTTATAACAAACTTCCATACTGCTCAACTACAATCGAATTGGGGAAAATCTATTCACTTCTCCTAAGACAGTCCGTAAGCAGGTTGAGATATCTATGGCAATCTGAAATTTAGTTCTGGCCTTAAAGCTGTAGAAAAGGCAACCAAGAATCGAATTATTGAAAAATGCAGCAATTTGAAATTAATAAGGATGAATCGATCTAGTCTCTGTTAGTTTCAAAATTATTTTTGGCTCCGTCTAAAAACCCCACAAATTCCTGAATATCCGTTTCATAGCCTTGAGGATCGGCCAATAATTTTTCCTCATGATCCAAAATCACATAATATGGCTGAGCATTGTTATTAAATCTGGTGATCTGGAAATCGGCGTTTTGCTTTCCCAGGGTCTTTTTTACTTTGTCGTCGAAGCTGGAAGTGTACCATTCGCTTTCCGGAAGTTCCAGCCGCTCATCAATGTATAGTGCTACCATTATGAAGTCATTTTTCAATCGAGCTAAGACTTGTGGATCAGACCAAACATTTTCTTCCATTTTTCGGCAATTCACACAGCCATGACCGGTGAAGTCGATTAATAATGGCTTGCCTTGTGCTTTTGCAACTGCTAGTGCTTCCTGATAGTCAAAGTAGCCTTGAATACCGAAAGGAATTTCGAGGAAGTCTCCATATTTTACGGGTGGTCTTTCGAGTCCAGCATTTGAATACCCTTCACCTATCCTGAATTGTTGTGTAGTGAGTGGAGGCAGATATCCGCTGAGGTATTTGAGTGGAGCACCCCAAAGTCCAGGAATCATATAGACTACAAACATAAATGTAAGTAGGGCCAATAATAATCTTGGAACCCCAATGTGGTCCATTGGAGAATCATGTGGTAACCTGATCTTTCCTAAAAGGTAAAGTCCCAATGCGGCGAAAATCACAATCCAGATTACAAGAAAAATATCCCGATCCAAAATCTCCCAGTGATATACTTGATCCGCGATGGAAAGGAATTTGAATGCAAGGGCCAACTCGAGAAAGCCCAGAACAACTTTCACTGAATTCAGCCAGCCACCAGACTTGGGAAGCCGACTCATCCACTCTGGGAAAATTGCAAAGAGTGTAAATGGAATCGCAAAGGCCAGTGAGAAAGCAAACATTCCCAGCACCGGTTTGACCAATTCACCACCTGCGGAGCTGATCAGAATCGATCCTACAATCGGACCTGTGCAGGAGAAAGAAACCAAGACTAAAGTGAAGGCCATAAAGAAGACTCCTACCAAACCGCCTTTCTCAGCTTTCTCATCCACCTTATTCACCAAGCCGGAAGGCAAGGTGATTTCAAACATACCCAAAAAGGCTAGCGCGAAGAAAATAAATACTCCAAAGAAAAAGAGATTAGGCGCCCAATGTGTGGCTAGCCAATTCGCAAACTCAGGTCCTTGAATTGCTGCCACTGCTGTCCCGGCAATGGTATAAATCGCAATAATCGAGAATCCATAGATAGAGGCATTTCTTATTCCTGTTGCCCTGCTAGTTGCCCGACCGGTAAAAAAGCTTACTGTCATCGGGATCATAGGAAATACACAAGGCGTGAGTAATGCCGCCAAACCCGCCAAAAAGGCCAATATCATAAATCCCCAAAGAGATTCTTGGGTAACTTTGTTACCATACTCGGTTGTGATTGGTTCAGCCGTTAGTTCAACTTTCGCCTCATTTTTATCCGAACGGGTGAATTGTGATTCTGAAAGTGTCGTATCAGCAATGGGATCAGAAGCAATAGTTTCTGGATTCTCGACTGCTGGAATGGATGGTTCCTGAGATTGTTGTCTCGGACTTGCTTTAAAATTGATTGCTACATCTTCCTCATAGTTCACACATTGTCCAGTCAGGTCTGAGCACATTTGATAGCTTAGAAGACCTTTGATCGGCCCTGAGTCAGATCCGATAATCAAAGCCTGTTCAAATCTTCCTTTCCCCAAAAAGTAGGTAACATTTCCTTCCCAAATCTCATCAAATTTCTTCTTTGGATTGATAGCCTTGAGATTTCCATTGGTGGAAGCAGCACTTGATTCTTGAAGTTCAAATGTGGTTAGAATTGGCCCAAGATCTTTCGCGAAATCATTAGAATACACATACCATCCCATCGGAATCTCTGCTTCCATTATCAAAATAGCAGGACTCGCCACCTGGAGTTCTGTGGGCTCCAAGGTAAAAGTCCATTTCGGAGGCTTTACCAATTGGGCTTGAGACAAGAGCGGAATTAAGAACAAAAATGCAACTATAAACAATCCTCGAAAGAGGGAACAGAATTCTGTTGGGTGTGAAAAACTCTTTTTTACATAAAAAACACTATCAAGTTTCATCAAGAACGTTTTGGTAATACTATTTGTCATTTTTTGGAAACTTGATTTTCTTGATTTGATTGTCTACAATAATTACCAACTCAGAATTATTCTCTTTTTTGAACTCGATAAGTTTTTCATAAACTTTTTCTAGCCCAATTAAGGTCTTGTCATTTAGCTCAATTTGTTCTTTTATCTTACTCATGGCTTTTTTTCATTAGATTAAACTTTGAGGGATTTTGAATCTCTAATTTCTGGTCAACCGTTATTTTGGCTATCAGCTCGGGCATTCCCTTTGAATTATCAAAGATTAGTGCTCCATCGACAATTGATAAATAGATTTTGAAAAGATTCTCCAATCCTCTTATATATCTTCTGCTAGTTACATTCTCAGGAATATCATGTCCTCCTTCTTTGACTCGCACTTTTACGCGTTCAACCGCTAAATCGTAACTTTGTAGTCAAAAGAAGAGTTACGGTATAACTTTTTTCTTTAGCTATTCTGATTTTAGCCGCATAGCTTTTTGTGGCCAAAGTGGTTTCAAAACCAAAACTTCGATTAGCTCCAATCAAGTAATTAATCCTGTCCAACATGATTCTGCCAGCTTCCCAAGCCATATTTTCTGGCTGAAACGGAGATAAACCTCTAGCTATTTCATCCGCGTTTACAAATTCTTTACAATTGATAATCTCTGGCAAGATGGTGAAAGAGGCAGTTGTCTTTCCAGCCCCATTACAGCCAGTTATTATGTAAAGATTATTTTCCAAGATTATTTAATGTGTTAGGGTAATTTTCATTCCTTCTCCGAGGAAACTTTATTTGTTTTGACTACTACTTACTAAGTTTTCTAAAATGCTTGAAGAAAGCCGCGATCGTCTCAATACCGATAAAATAGTTCTTTACCCCATAATGTTCATTCGGTGAGTGAAGCGCATCTGTATCCAGTCCAAAGCCAAACAAAATTGGATCCGATTCTAGTTCCTTTTGGAATAAAGCCACAATCGGAATAGAGCCGCCTTCGCGTGTTGGGATAGGTCGCTTACCGAATGTCTCCTCCATTGCAGCCTCTGCAGCCTGATATCCCAGTGATGAATCTGAAACTACGGCTGCTGCGCCGCCATGATGCGATTTCACCTTTACTTTGACGGAAGCCGGTGCGATGGATTTGAAGTGATTCTCAAAAATTTTGGCTATTTCTCTCCAGTCTTGATCGGGTACGAGACGCATAGAGATTTTAGCAGAAGCCTTGGATGGCAAAACTGTCTTAGCTCCTTCACCAGTGTAGCCGCCCCAAATCCCATTCACATCTAGCGTTGGACGGATTCCGATTCGCTCAATAGTGGTATAGCCTTTTTCGCCGTCCACGTCAGCAATGTCTAGTTTCTCTTTGTATTCATCAAGGCTAAAAGGCGCCTCGTTTAATCTGGCTCGCTGAGCTTCAGTGAGCTCTTGGACTTTGTCATAAAAGCCAGGGATGGTGATGTGATTATTTTCATCTTTCATCGAAGCGATCATGTCACAAAGGATATTGATTGGGTTAGCCACAGCTCCGCCATAGGTCCCAGAGTGAAGATCACGGTTGGCTCCGGTAACTTCCACTTCCATATAGGCCATGCCACGAAGACCAACAGTAATCGATGGGTTCTTCATAGCGATCATGTGCGTATCTGAGATCAGGATTACATCAGCTTTTAGTCGATCTTTATTTTCGATGACGAACTTGTCTAAATTATCTGAGCCGACTTCTTCTTCTCCCTCGATCATGAATTTCACATTACAGGGCAAGTCATTTTCTGCCATCATCGCTTCAAAAGCTTTCACATGCATGTAAAACTGACCCTTATCATCTGCTGCTCCTCTGGCGAAAATAGCTCCATCGGGATGGATTTTAGTGTTCTTGATTACTGGCTCAAATGGTGGAGAATCCCAAAGTTCATAGGGATCAGCCGGCTGCACATCGTAATGGCCATATACTAAAACTGTTGGCAAAGCTGGATCAATGATTTTTTCTGCATACACAATTGGAAAGCCAGCCGTTTGACAGATTTCTACAGTATCGGCACCTGCTTTCTCAAGGGAATTCTTCACAAATTCTGCCGCAGCAAAGACATCGGCTTTGAATTTAGGATCCGCACTTACCGAAGGAATGCGGAGCAAATCGAGCAATTCGTTTAGAAATCGGTCTTTATTGGAAAGGATAAAATCGTTAACAGCCATAAAAGGATTTTGTATTTAGGTAAAGGCCTCAAAATTATCCTTTTCAGAAGTAAATGCCTAAGGGATTTGATTTTTTAGGCTATAAAGTCACTAAGTTTTGGTTTATTCATCAATAAGTCTCGAAGACATTAAGTTTCAGATTTTTAAAAAAAGATTATCCTATTTTTACTTTAGAGCCTTCGTGGCATAAATCCATTATTATGAAAGCAATACTTTGCCGAGAATTCGGGCTTCCAGAAAGTCTAGTTTTGAGTGATGTTTTGGATCCTTTACCAGGACCAAGCCAACTAGTGATAGCCGTGGAGGCCTGTGGGGTTAATTTCCCAGATACGTTGATCATTCAAAATAAATATCAATTCAAGCCAGAGCTTCCCTTCTCACCAGGTGGTGAGGTGGCGGGCAAAATCTTATCCTTAGGCGAAGGAGTAACCAAATTTCAAGTCGGGCAATCAGTATTGGCACTTTGTGGCTGGGGTGGCTTAGCAGAAAAAGTGGCAGTAGATAGTGATCGCGTTTTTGCTACGCCTCCGGGATTAAGCCCTGAGATTGCTGCGACTACTTTATATACGTATGGCACCTCATATTATGGTTTGAAAGATCGGGCAAATCTTCAGGCTGGAGAAACATTGCTGGTGCTAGGAGCTGCCGGGGGAGTTGGACTAGCGGCTGTCGAATTAGGAAAAGTAATGGGAGCCAAAGTTATCGCCGCTGCTTCTTCCGATGAAAAACTTGCGCTTTGCCTTGAAAAAGGAGCTTCGGAAACGATCAACTATCTCACTGAAGATCTAAAAACTCGGATTAAAGAGTTGACCGGAGGAAAAGGCGTGGATGTAATATACGATCCAGTAGGTGGAGATTATACAGAAACTGCATTGCGAGGAATCGCATGGAACGGTCGTTACCTGATTGTGGGCTTTGCGAATGGGGAAATCCCAAAAATCCCGATGAATCTTCCTTTGCTGAAAGGCTGTGCTATTATGGGCGTATTTTGGGGACAGTTTTCCACACTTGAATCTAAACAAAGCTTTCAAAACACTGGGCAGCTAGTTAACTGGATCAAGGAAGGGAAAATTCAACAACATATCAGTAAGCGGTATTCTTTAGCAGAAGCTCCGGATGCTTTACAAGCTTTGCTTGATCGCAAGATGCTTGGTAAAGGAGTGGTGATAATTTAATATATCCAATTCGCTTTAATCTCAACTTTTCAATCAGCGATGCACATGTGATAAGAGTATTGTAAGAAATAAGCCAGATTGTAGTGAGTTCATAAAAAATAAAAGTCCAAGTCTAATGACATGAACCGGACTGACTAAGAAAGGCTAGGAGATCCTAGCCTTTCTTAGTTTGATGATAAGCTTGTATCTATATCTTCATTTGCATCAGTAAAAGACAAAAATCTACTTCACATATGCTAAACACTAGCATTGCCGATATTTCTCCCAATCACAGTTGGGACCTCATCGAATTGCCTCACTGTGGCGGGCCTTCCAGCCAAATGAGCAAGGAAAAAAAGCCACTGGCATCATTGGAGATAATCGGATAATATTATCAGGCTATTGCCTTTACATTGACCTCGATATTTCCACGAGTAGCTTTTGAGTAAGGGCAAACTTCATGTGTTGCATCAACTAATTTTTGAGCTTCTTCTAAAGATGCAGCATGTGGAATCCTTGCTTCTATATCTACAGCTAGACCAAATGATCCCGGACCGTAATTGCCAAGATGGACTTTGACTTTTATCTCAGAATCTCGCAAACTGACTTTGCCGGCCACTGCACCCAAAGTGCCACCAAAACAAGCAGCATATCCAGCTGCAAAAAGTTGTTCTGGATTGGTTTTGCCGCCTTCGCCACCAATCTCTTTTGGCATAGTGACTTCAAAATCGATTAAGCCATCATCTGTTTTTACACGACCTTTTCTTCCTCCTGTATTTATTGCAACTGCTGTATAGTCGATAGTAAGTTTTTCCATTATCTGAATTTTTTAATGATTTTATAATTTTTAACAACCCAAAAATATTTTGGTTTAATGAATTGATGGTTAGATCAGTAAATTACTGAAGCAATTCAACAAACATACCCAAGTTAGCTTTTACTTTACTTCGAAAAGATTTTCACGGATAGTTTAATTCTGCTGCAATGGTTTGCTTGTTGGTTTCACCTCACTGCCTTTTCACGAAGTTTATGGCTTCGGGTTTTTTAGGAGAGGAGTCAAAGTTGCTGAATCCAATCTGAGTCTTTTATCGATTTCATTGACACGTAAACTGATTTATTTCTGTAATACTTCCAAAGCCAAATACTGTGGATAAGTCACTCTAAATTGATTTAGTTTACTTCATATCCATTGAATTAGAACTCTTGAACTGGTGTAAAGATGGACTGAAAGGCATTGAGTAGGATTCATATCAAAAATTTTAGATTTAATACAACTGGTTCTACCCTGAATTTAATGAATAAGCAAGTTTGGCTTTAAAATTAACTTATACAGAATAATATAGGATATCTATTTTACTAAAGTTTCATTAATACGGCGAAGATTCAACGTTCTGAGCACTTCAATCCATTTTCTATAGGTTTATCCTTGTCACTTTTTGGCGGCCAAAAAGTAACCAAAAAACCCTGCGCCTCGGTCTTTTCTTTCCGCTGGAGGCTTTTTCATTAATTTGAGATGAGGAGACAGCGGAATTTTGTGCTGCCCTGCCCACCTAAAAATGACTGGATCTCCCTCGTACCTCGGGAGCTAAGTCATTTTCTTAACGGCGTGCAAAGCAGCCCAAAACCGAAAATCCCGCAAGTCTCAGCCATCCGGATGCTATCCTCCAAAGATTCTTGCCCTCAAATAATCAAGTGTCGATTCCATTAAATTCGTGGTAGTACCATACAACTTAATGGAATAAGATTAAAAAAGGCATCAAAATCCAATTTTGATGCCTTTGGATTCTAATAATTAGATGAAATTATAGCGACAGCCCATTTTCATAATTGTAATGCAATCGGGAGTTTGCTTCGGCATCTCCAATGAAAACTTGGGCAATAGGATCCCACTTTAAGGATCTGCCTAAGTCATGGGCAATATTTCCAATCGTACAAACTGAGCAAGTACTGTGACCCACTTCTACCGGTACGATCGGGTCCTTTCGCATCAAGACTGAATCTATAAAGTCCACGAGGTGGGCTGAAAAACCGAGCTGCTCTTGGGTGAATTTCATTTCAGCCTCTTTTACTGAAGTATCGTAATTTCCACGGGAAACCGTAATCCACCCCTTTTCTCCAATGAATTTTACCCCCTGCTTTGTAGATCCATCAAAAGGCGCTACAATCATTTCAATTCCATTTGCATAGCGGTATTTCATTGGCTCTTCACCTTTATCCACAATTACCTCTACCGGACCATTTCGATCCATACCAATTCCCCATTGCGCGATATCAAACATGTGAGCTCCCCAGTCAGTCATCAATCCCCCACCAGTTTTCTTATACCAGCGCCAAGCTCCCCAAGCTTTTTCATTTTCTTGCGGGTTGATGCTAATCGGAGGATTGAGATCTGGGAAATAGGGAAATGCTGGAATTGGTCCATTCCATGTTTTCCAATCCAATCCTTCAGGAACGGTCTGTACTTCAAAATCAATATCTTTGGGAAAAGGAGGCGTACCCACGTTTGCGTAGACAGTAGAAATCTTCCCTAAATAGCCCTTTTGAACCATTCGAACAGCATGTTGGAAATTAGCTCCACCACGTTGCATACTTCCCACACCTAAGACAATTCCATTGGAACGAACAGCCTTTACTAATTCTTGACCCTCTTTGATGGTAAATGTCAGCGGCTTTTCTAAGTAAATATCCTTTCCCGCTCTACATGCATGGATGGCCATCAAGGCATGCCAATGATCTGGAGAAGCGATAACCACTGCGTCCACATCACTTCTTTTTAGAAGATCTCTATAATCAGCATAAAGACCGATTTCTCCAGCTTTGCTCCCTCGACCAGCGTAAAGTTTTTCTGTTTGGATTTTGAACCGATCTAGTTTGATTTCATATACGTCAGCAGCAGCCGTGACTTCCACGTTGGGGTTTTTCATAAAATTCCCCAATAAGCCCATGGCTTGTCGACCGACTCCAATAAATCCTAAACGGACCTTTGAGGTATCTCTTATTTTTAATGCGGCAGTGCTAGCTCCGAAAGAAAGCTGCGGCAGTGCACCAAGTCCAGCTGTGGTAAGCAGGGAAGTGGCGAGGAATTTTCTTCGTGAAAAAGAGGACTTGCTCATGATTTTAGGTTTAATGAATTCAGTATTAAGCTACAACTTTTTTCGAGTGTAGTGAAATTATGTTTCAAGCATTTGACAAGTGGAGAATTCGGCTAGTGGAAACTCTTTTGATATTTTGGCACTTTATTATATATGACTATTCAACAACTCGAGTACCTAATAGCGGTAGATAGACACAGACATTTTGGAAACGCTGCTGAAAGCTGCTTTGTGACTCAACCTACACTAAGTGCACAATTGAGTAAACTAGAACGGGATTTTGGTGTGATTCTCTTTGATAGAAGTAAAATGCCAGTGATTCCTACGGAGATTGGTGTCCAAATTATTGCCCAAGCAAAGCGTGTTTTATCGGAAAGCAAAGCTATTTTTGAACTCGTTGCTCACCTGAAAGGAGATATTTCAGGCGTGGTCAAACTGGGGATTATCCCGACCTTAGCACCTTACTTACTCCATCTTTTTATTCGGAATTTTGTCGAAAAATACCCGAAAGTAAATCTCGTGGTTCAAGAAATGGTCACTGAAGAAATAGTCAAAAAGCTTAAAAATGATGAGTTGGATCTGGGCATCGTCGTTACCCCATTGGACGAGACAGGGATTCTGGAGAAGCCGATGTTTTATGAGAAATTTTATGCCTACCTATCGCAAGATCATCCGCTGTTGCGGGAAGAATTTTTTGATCCTGCAAAAGTGAAGAAAGAAGATTTCTGGGTCTTACAGCAAGGGCATTGCTTTCGAAATCAGGTACTCAATCTTTGCGATCAGACTATGAGTGGCCCAAAGAACTTTCACTACGAAAGTGGGTCTTTGGAAGGCTTGAAAAATATGGTCAATCGCTATCAGGGGGTGACATTACTGCCGGAATTAGCAACCTTGGAGCTTTCAAAAGAAGAAAGAGCTCGGTTGAGACCTTTCAAAGGCACAGCTCCTATCCGAGAGGTGAGCATAATATTGAGTCGAAGCTTTCTGAAGCAAAAATTGGTAGAACTGCTTTTCAATCAAATTACCGCAGTGGTTCCTAAGGAAATGACCTCTAAGGCCCACGGAAAAGTCGTTCGGTTTAAATAATCAAAGCGATTTTGTCAAAACGTAATGGTCTGCCAGATCTCCAGTGATTAGTTTATCATCTACATTTAGCTGCCAAATTCGGGTTTCTCCCACTTTATATTGGTTGGGTGCGGAGTCTATATTCGTTAAAGTGATAATGGACCCATCTTCATTCCAAGAGAATTGACCTCTTTTCTCTTGCTCTAAAGCGTCATTTCTTCCCAAATAATTGGTTACTAAAATATAACTTTTGTCAGAGTTTAGGGTCAATGTTGTCTCAATTCCCTCACAAGCTGCACAGGGTAAAATACCTTTGTAGGTTCCATTCCAATCTAGGGCATTCATGGAATTGTGCATGTCAGTTATTGCGATAGGGTTGTCAAAAACCGCTTCAGGTGCTAGGTCATCGGTGCTATCTGTGGCCCTATCGCAGGAAAGTAAGAACGTGCCCAGCCCAATAAGGAAAAAAAGGATTAAATTTTTCATCAGATATATCTAGGTCGAGTTAATTAGAAATTGGAACTGGCCTTCTGGTTTGACCTATGGCGTAGATTTCAACGACAGATAGAAATTCTTGTTTGAGGTATTTGGCTTGAAGGTAGTCTTTCTGAGCATCTTCAATTTCTTCAAGATTACGGTAGACCTTCCATCTTAAATCGTATGCCTCTGCATAATAGGGAACTATATCCATTAGTTTGTTAAGGACTTTCAGAGCTTTATCCTATTTCTCTTTTTTGATTAGATTTTCCGCATAATCTTTCAGATCGTAAGGAGTTTGTGAATTATTCGAAGTTTTTGGTTAGAGCGTATCTGTTGGCAAATTCTCCCTCAATTCTATTTGAATTTTTATCCAATTGCCAGAGGTCTCCATTTACCATGAGAAACTTTGAGGGGCCATCAGCAGAATTTTCCAAAGTGATCATCTGTGATTTTTCATCGTATTCGTAGTTTCCCGCTACCTGCAAATTCTTAGCTTTTGAGCCTAGATATTCCCTGTTAAGGATAAAAGTATCGTCGTCTTTTAATGAAAGTGAGGTTTTGATTCCATCACAGTCTCCACAAGGCAGCATACCTGAATAGGTTCCGGTCATTTCTCCGGGACTCATGTTGTTCATTGTTTCCGAAGCTGGACCGTTAGCTGAAGCAGACTGTTTCTGAATTAGAGATTCGCCATCTGCACCGGTTGTGGAATTAGTAGGTTCTCCACAAGCGGTAAAAAAAAATGCGAAAAGTATGACGCGTATGGCGTGTGATTTTTTCATGGCAATTGTGGTTAGTAAAAACTCATTAAAAATCAAATTCTGATCCCAAGATTTTTTTTTCAAATTTTTCTATCACGTAAAAATCAAATTGGAATCAGAATCTTACTTTTTGAACTAACAAGAAGCTTAATCGTGAAAGAAGGCTCAAATAGCGATGGGGATCATAAAAAAGGGGAAGAAAACCGTTTGGATTTTCTTCCTCAACATGAGAAAGGTTGGAGACAATTTTCAGAATTATTCCACAGCCGATAAGCTCTTATCTTTTACTTGATATCCTACTATCACTAGTTGAGTCAGCATCTTATTTTTGAAATAGTCGGCAAGCATTAAATCTTTTTGAGCTAATACAGCTAGACCTAAGGATTTGTACAATTCCGCGCGCTGCTCATATAATTTAGAATCGTAGGGATTACTTTCAAGTCTGCTATCAAATCGTTTTTCAGGACTTGTCAAAAGAATCTCCTGTTCTTTTGTAGGAATCATTTTATCGATCTGATCTGAAGTCGTTGGTTCTTTCGAAATACGAAACTGGAAACTCATCAAATAAGAATTCCCTTTAGCGAGCTCACCGAGATATTTAGGATTCCAGTTCTCAGTCAATACGGAAACGGTACGCACCACCTCGGCTGCAAGCAGCTCATCACCGGAAATCACAGTAGTAGTGAGCGGAAAACCCAGCTGGTCAAAAGTAGCTTGAATGATAACAGTGCCTTGTAGATCATTGGATCTTGCTTCGGTTGGGTATCGCAAGTTTTTTGATAAAAACTGATTCATCTCATGCGTGGCATCCTCACTTTCTTGCGCAAAACTAGTGGAGGTCGAAATAAGTCCGAGGAAAAAGAAAGCTAAGAGCCTTTTCATAGTATAGAAAGAGTAAGTTGTGTTAGCCATAACGGACTAATTTCTATAAAGTTAGGAAAAACTAAGATTTAAAAACACCAAAGTGCCAAAGAATTCCAGATGGATCATGGAGAAAAAATTCATCTCCCCAGTCCTTGTGGTGAATCTCTGAAATCCGAACCCCTGGAAATTTCTCAGGAAGCCCCAGAATCTTAACAGCCCCCCAATAATGCTCTAGCTTCTCAACCTATAAGAAAATCATGGTATTATCCACCCAGTCTTTGACCTAGGCATTTTGTAGATAAAAAGAGAGTTCCTCATTTACGCTTACCACAGACATCTGCGAACCAAGGGCATGAACTTGAAATCCCAAAGTCGTATAAAATCGAATACTTTCTTGGTAATTTTTTGAGCCAGTGAATGGCCGGATTGATTTTGCTGGATGGTGCATACGCCTAATGGGGTTATTGATGATCAACGTGTTTATAGAAAAGATTATTCCACTCTCCGGCACTCATCGGACCAAAGGAAGAGACTCTTTTCTGTCGAAATACGGAGATCTAAAATCTCTTTTTTACTAGAAATAACTGATTAATATGCTTTTTTCTTTCTCAAAATTGCGATGCTCAGAAATGATAAATGCCCCTGTTGTCCTTGAATTTTTCGGATAAGGAGTCTCGTTGACCACTTCATCTTTCACACATATCATGAGTATAAAATGCATGAAGGTATTTGGCTTCGGATATTTATTCATGTAGGTGATATTATATGCGACTATACTATGTGCGAGCATCTGGTCGACGGTCATCTTCCCCCAATGTACCGGGGTATCTGGATTTAATGCATTGATCCTTCCAATTAATTCATTTGTTGTTTGCGGGTCAAAAATGTTTTTCATAGGGAAGGCTCCTTTGTAACTAGCTCATCTGTGATGAATTCTGGAAAATTATTTATATAAATAAGTTTATGTTATAAACCTATTTATATTTGTACCGTAAAGAATGTTATAAATCATAAAATCATGGAAAAAGAACTAAGTGGTAAAGAGTCTTTGGCGCTCATCACTCAGATGATCAGCAAAGCGAAAAGAGAAGCCGCAGGCGATGGAAGTTTCCAATTGCTGCTTTGGGGCTGGGTGGTTGCGATTTGCAACTTTGGGCATTACACTTTGGAAAAAATTGGATATGAGGCTCCGTATATTGTGTGGTTGCTAATCATCCCTGCGACCGGAGTCAGCATCTGGGATAGCATTCGTAAACGAAATCGAGCTCGGGTAAAGACTCATCTCGATGAAATGCTCTCCGGGATATGGATTTCAGTTTTTGTGGGGATGTTGATCACGTTAAGTTTTATGCCAACACTTAGTTACCAGCAAAACCCAATCATTTTGATTCTTGCAGGAATTGGGGTAATCAGTACAGGGGTTCTTGTTCGGGTAAATGTGATCCGAAACTGTGGAATACTTCTGATGGCAGGAGCTGTGATTGCCTTTTTATTGCCCGTCACTGATCAATACCTGATAGCAGGCTTTGCGATGATTTTAGGATATTTGGTGCCTGGTTATTACCTGAAAACAACCTATCGTGAGCGAGTTTAAGCCTTTAGATCCCCTTTTACATTCCCAATTGCGCCTCGCAGTGATGTCATTACTCATCAGTGTGGAGGAAGCCGAATTTACTTTTCTCAAGGAAAAAACAGAATCAACTGCGGGTAACCTCAGTGTTCAATTGGATAAACTTGAAAAGGCTGGCTATATCGGTATCGAGAAATCTTTTCGTGGAAAAAGACCGCTTACCACTTGCAGAATCCTACCTGAAGGCTTAAAAGCATTCGAGGATTATGTAGAAACACTCAAGAAGTACATCGAATAAGTAAAAAAAATTTCTTTTTATAGTTTATAAAATAAACCAGTTTACAATTATGAAAACTTACTCTAAATCTCTGATCCTACCCTTAATGTTTGTTTTGCTTGCTATGGGAATTCCTCAGGAATTAAAGCAAATGAATTACTTAGCCTATTTGAAATCTGACAAATCTGCTTGGAAGAAAAATGTCGCATTCGCCATGAAACTGTACCAAGATCAACCATCGGCTGATACTGAATTCCAACTTGCATTTACCGAATATGGCCTGCTCAATGTCTCCATGGTGGATATGGACAAAAAGCTTTTTGAAAGCTATGTGGAAGAATGTGAAAATCGATTGGAAAAACTCGCCGCCGGCAAAAAGTATGGAGCTGATGCCAAGGCCCTTTTATCGGGTTTGTATGGCTATAAGATTGCGCATTCTCCATTAAAAGCGATGTTGCTTGGAAGTAAAAGCTCTGGTCTTCTAGAACAAGCCATGAAGCAAAAGCCAGAATCTCCCATTGTTTTAAAAATGTATGCGTCTAATCAATATTTCACTCCTGCAATGTGGGGTGGGAATAAAGAACTTGCTTTAAAAGCCTTTGAAAAGTCCACTCAGAAACTTCTCGGTACTGATCTAGAAAAAAGTTGGATTCATCTCGATAATCTAGCCTGGACGGGGATCCTTCAGAAGGAAATGGGGGATCAGGTGAAGGCCAAAGCCACTTGGGAAAAAGCCTTGGAGATCGAACCGGAATTTTATTGGGTAAGCAAAAGCCTGCTCCCAAGTTTGAATTGACAAAAAAGGTTGTTTAGCAGAAAGGGCAAGAATGGGTATTCTTGCTTTTTTTGCTTTCTATTGAAAAGGAAATGGGAAAAGACGTTTAAGTGCTAAGCCTAGATTTCTATCATTCCGCTAATATCAATGTGAAAATCTGGAGACTGGGATTATCTAAAAACTGAAAAAAATGGGGCTAGCTAATTTGCCAGCCCCATTTTGGCTTAATCCAAGATCACTTTTTCCCGCTTCGGATATTTGACCTCATAGCCAAACTTCAGTGCTTTTTGCTCTCCAGGTTGCAGTTTCACTTCCCACTCGATTAGGCCGGTTTGAGGATTGAGCGTTCCTCCGAAAAGTTCTTTAGCCTCCACTTGAATGTCTGAGTTGACCGAGATCGGGATTTGGTCTGTTACTTTTATGCTGACAGGCTGTGATTTATTGTTCCGGATCAGGATTTCATATTGGCGGCTTTCGGTGATATTGGAGCCGATGAATCGCTTTTGGGAAAATTCCTCATTTTTCTTTCGCTCGATTACAATGCTTCGATCTCTTCCCATGGAGATTGCCAAAGTATCCTGAAGCGAAGTAGCATCCAAGATGGATTTGCCCACAAACCCATCTTCGAAATACAGATTACTTTCGCCTTCCAATAAACTGTATTTGCTCCAGTCGCTGATTTGAGCAAGCAGGAAGGCGTCTTTTTCTAGCTTGGGAATAGCCGAATACTGATACACCGCAGGAATTTCATAGACTTTCAGATCAATCAGCATTCGTTCCCCGTTAGTCTTGATGGTATAAGGCTCGTCTACTTCGATCTCTACCGTAGTTTGATTTTCTTGGAAAGTGGTTTGGATGATTTGGGCTTCTGGAGCTCGTGCGGAATTATCCCCTCTTATTTGTACTCCTGCAAGCCTTCCCTCTAAGGATCTCTTTTGGGAATCTCCAAAGCTCTGCACTACGACCTCAGAAAGCATATCACTATTTTCCAAAAGCTGCACATTGATAGAAGAAGAGTTTATTGTTCGCTCCTCCGTGCTCATTCCTATAAATGAAAAGACTAATCGATTGCTTCGTGTAGGCACTGTGATTGAGTACCCTCCATTTAAATCCGTATTTGTACCAATGGTTGTTCCTTTCACGAGTACGGTCGCTCCCGGAATCCCCTCGCCTTGCTCATCGATGACTCTTCCACTGACATTTCCAGAAATCGGAACAGCGCTTCTCGGTTGTATCACTGTCAATCTCGCATAGTTCAACTCCCACTTATCCAAATCTGGCGCTTGACCTCCTTGATTTGGGGTTCCGTTGGAGAAGCGCAACTTCACATTTTTCCAATCCACACCGGTATTTTGATTGACTTCAGCCTTGTAATTGATGCTCAAAGGGCTGTTCACATCTTTGACCCGAATATCATATTTGGGATACCAGCTTGCATTAGCTACCAGGTAGTTCATATCGAAACTTGCACTTCCAGCTACAGGTGCCTTGATTTTAATTCGAATTTCAGAAGTGGATTTATTTTCTGAAGCTTGAAGACTTGCCAATTGATTTCTCAGTGAATTGAGTTTTATATTTTCTTCCTGCAGGTTGGCTTTGATCTGGAGTTCTTCCTTTTTGATAGTAGTCAATTCCGCATCATAAAAGTCCAAGGCTTGCTTCAAATTTGCTATGGATGTAGTGCTTTGACGTCCTCCGAGATTTTTATTGGCATTGAGTAGTGAACTTTTTTCGCCTAAAATCTCCAGTCTGCCCAATTCAAGACTTTGATTTCGTTCGATTGCATCCACTTGTTCCTCTAGCTTTTTCACTTCCTCTTCGCTACTTTTTTCAGAGAGATAGTCTAGTCTCCGATTGACAGCTTGGATTACAAAATTGCCGCGACCTTTGACCTGAATACTTTTCTCATCAAGATAGGGAGAGAGACCCTTGATCACTACCACAGACTCTCCTGCAGGAAAATTACCTATGGCAGATTCAAAGACCTGAGCTCCGCTTAGGAAAACGGTGACAGATTTGATCTGGGATTTAAAAGGACTTTCTTTTCCTTCTTGAGCATTGACTATTAATGTCAAGCAAAATAATAGCAGTGAAAGGGCGGCTTTCTTCATAAAATGAATTTTAATTGATTTGCTAAAATGGGAGGTGGATTTTATTTTTCAAAATAAGAATTAGCCAAATTAAATTTTCAATTCAAAATTTACCGGAAAGCCCAGAAGCTTTTATTTTCCTTTGAATGGGATTATTACCTTTGCCCCTCGAACTATCAAATACCCATGACTCTTTTCCAATCCATTATAATTGCTGTTATTGAAGGGCTTACCGAATTTTTGCCGATCTCATCTACAGGGCACATGATTTTAGCTTCAGCGGCAATGAATATCCATGAGGATGAATTTGTCAAAACCTTTGAAATTGGGATTCAACTTGGGGCGATTCTGGCGATAGCACTGATGTACATCAAGCGGTTTTTTAGAGGATGGACAATCTATTTCAAGTTGCTGGCGGCATTTATTCCCACAGCGATTATTGGGCTTTTGGCCTACGAGTACATCAAAGCCTACCTCTTTAACCCAATTGTGGTATCGGTTTCACTTATTTTGGGAGGAATTGTATTGATTTTCATTGATAAAAAAGTAGTCAACTCAGAATCTGATCTCGCTGAAGTCGAGGAAATTTCCTACAAAAACGCCTTTTTCATCGGACTATTTCAATGTCTATCCATGGTGCCGGGTACCTCCAGAGCTGCCGCTACAATTATTGGAGGTGTATTTAATGGATTGGATAAAAAACAGGCAATGG
>Ga0222706_1000095_pt1 | contig 31153 bp, 30 predicted proteins | sample AntAcemetage1572_FD_179829 | JGI IMG/M metagenome (GOLD analysis project Ga0222706, IMG submission 179829) | Saline water microbial communities from Ace Lake, Antarctica - #1572 | ecosystem: Environmental > Aquatic > Non-marine Saline and Alkaline > Saline | place: Antarctica: Ace Lake...
GCCGATGCACTCCCCACCATCCCTGTGCCAAAGAGGGCACGCCCAGGGCACTGCCGTGCCCTACGCAGCGGGCACCCCCATCCGATTCGCAGAAAGTTCACAGCAGTCCGCTGACTCAGCAAGTCAAAGCGCTTGGCTGCTTGCCGACACCAGATTCACGCGGAAATCGACAGCCGCTAACAAGCGAGATCCGGTTCCGGAACGGATATGCAACTTGCCACGAAAAGACGGCTTCCGTTGGCTTCACACTTACCCATCCAGTCCGTTCGTAAAAAGTAACGGCAGCAAATGGGAGACGCGGATGCTGGGGAAGGCAAGCCTTATCGAATTCCGCTACACCCTTCTTGGATAACGTCAACTGTCTTCGCCAGGAAAAATCAGCTTCGTATAAGCAGCACTGTGCCCGACGTGATCGAAAACGCGACGACGAAATAGCGCAAAAACTTTGGGCTTAGGTGAACATGGCTGCTCTTGCTCGCCATCACACCTACCAACAGTGCAGGCACGAGCTGCATCGCGCCCACAGCATGTTGCCAGTTGGTTTGATCGGCTGCCCAGAGCATGGCCAGCGACAGCAGCTCGCCAATAAGAAAGCAAGTGGCCAAAGTGGAGCGCATCGCGGCCGCCGGCTGGTGTTGATACACCAATGCCAGCGGTGGCCCTCCGATCCCGGTGGTGGTCTCGGTAACACCTGTCACGAAGCCCGCGCCCGCTAGGGCTCGGCGGTTAGGCCTGAACACTGGCAACAAGAGCGTCAGCACCGCTGCTGTGATCGTGACAGCGCCAGTAACAGCGTTCAGCTGACCCGTGCTCATGACCAAAATGAGTGACATGCCACCAACCGTCCCGAAGATTCGGCCCAGCGTGATCCACAGGCTGTTTCTGATATCAAGTGCGCCCCGCTCCCTCCAGGCCACAAGGAAATTCAGCGGGAGCATCAGCAGAAGCAGACTCACTGGCATAAGGGCTGGCGCAAAGAGCCCGAGCATCGGCGCCACGATCAACGCAAAGCCGAACCCGGTACTGCCCTGCACAAATGCCGCAATCAAAACAACAGTGGACACCAAGGCCCAAGTGGTCGCTGTCATCTCAAAAAGAGAACCTTACAGCGGTCATGCTGCATGCAGCAACACCAGCAATGCGATCGCGATCCAGGCCGTCTCGGCCAGCAACAGCATTAGGGGCCGCCACCCCGTTTGGAACAGCGCTCGAAACGAAGTCTTGACGCCCAAGGCAGCGATGGCCAACACCAAGCAGTCGCGCGATACCTCGTTGAGAGCAGGAAGCGCAGCGGGAGGAACTAGGTGCATCGATTGAAGCAACACCAGCGCTATGAAAACCCAAAGGAACCACGGTACCAGCGCCGCACAGCGCGCGCGGGTTGTCGAAACCCGCTGCGCTGTTGCCGAGCGATATGCCACGGAAGCGATGACAACAACCAGCGCCAGCAAAGACACCCGAAACAGCTTCACAACGGTTGCGGTGTCACCTGTTTCAGGGCCGAGCAGATAGCCAGCAGCCACGACTTGCGCCACATCGTGAATCGAACCACCAAGGAACACGCCAGCCTGATTCGACGAGAGGTGAAATGCCTGCGCGAGAAATGGATAGATCAGCATGGCAACCGTAGAAAACGCCGTGACTGTAACCACCACGAGTAAGGTGAACTGCTCCTGTTCTCGGCTGCGCGGCATCACAGCCGAGATGGCCAGCGCTGCGGACGCACCGCATATGGCTGTGGCCCCACCTGACAGCAGGCCCTGCGCTGTGCTCAAGCCCAATCGGCGAGCGAGTGCGATACCCAGCAGAATCGTGCTCAGCACGCACGCTAGAACCGTAAGGGCGGTCACCCAACCCAGTGAGGCGATCTGCTCAAGCGTAATGCGCGCACCCAGAAGGGCCACCCCAAAGCGTAGGATAGCGCCGGTGCACAACTCCACACCTGGGCGGATACGGATATCGTCGTGGAGAAAATGAAAGGCCACGCCGATCAACAGCGCGTAGACCAGTTGTGGCCCACCGTGCAGGCGCGAGATCAGGCTGGCCGCCATCGCGATCACAACGCACAACAGCAAGCCCGACCAGCGCCGCTGGACCGCACCGATCAGCCTAGCCAGCGCGGTGGGCGCAACTGATCCGCCCTGTGTCGACACCAGCGGTGCCGGCGTGGCTTCGTTGGCCATGGGATCTGATCTACTTCTCGACGAATGCGCGTTCGATTACGTAGTCGCCCAACTCACCTTGGCGCGGGCTGATGCGGAACCCGCGTGCGTCAAGCAGACGACAGCTGTCGGCCAGCATAGCTGCGCTGCCGCAGATCATGGCGCGGTCGACTGCTGGGTCTATTGGTGGCAGACCTATGTCTGTGAACAGACGGCCCGAATCAATCACATCAGTCAAACGACCCTGGTTACGGAATGGCTCGCGCGTAACGGTGGGGTAGTAGATGAGCTTGTCGCGCAACAGCTCACCCAGGAATTCGCTCTGTGGCAACTCGCGTTCAATGAAGTCCGCATAGGCCAACTCGCTGACTTGCCGAACGCCATGAATCAACACCACTTTAGCGAACCGTTCGTAGGTGTCGGGGTCCTGGATGATGCTCATGAAAGGAGCTAGGCCTGTGCCGGTGGACAACAGATAGAGGTAGCGCCCCGGTCGCAGGTCGTCGATCACCAGGCTGCCCACTGGCTTTCTACCGACGATGAGGTCATCGCCCGGCTTCAAGTGCTGCAGCCTGGAGGTGAGCGGCCCTTCCGGTACTTTGATACTCAGGAACTCAAGGTGTTCCTCGTGGTTGGCACTGGCCACGCTGTAGGCACGCAGCAGCGGCTTGCCTTCGACCGGCAAACCCAGCATCACAAAATGACCGTTGCGAAAGCGCAGCGACATGTCGCGGGTGGTACGGAAGGTAAAAAGAGTGTCGTTCCAATGGTGAACGCTCAGGACGCGCTCGATGCTGGTGTTGGACATGGTGTTGGTGGCTTTCTTCAAACGTCGCCGAGTTGGCGGAGGTAGGCCCAGGGATAGATACCGCGGTCGTGGCCGTCGCTGAACTGCAAGTTCAAGCCTTGCTCACCCACGGGTTCGACATGCACCAAGCGCAGCTTTTCATCGGCGCTCGCGGTGCCAGGCCCTCGCCGCCTCAGCTGTTCGCAAGCCGCACACTTGCATTGCTCCCGAAGCAGCGCATGGCTCAAACGGCTCACCTCGCCGTCCGACCAAGCGATTTCCAGCACGCCAGCAATCCGGTGGTCGGTGATTTCTGCAGGCACTGCGTTGGTCATGATTGATGTGCGCGAACGCGCTACACCAGATGCTGAAGACCGGCAGGGCCGACCTCGGTAGAGAAGCCTTCTAGGCCCCCAGCATCAAGCTCATGGCCCATCGCCGCGAGGCTTTCTTCGCGGATCAGGTTGCGCAGCTTGTGCAGAATTTGTGTGAATTCGATCGACGACATCATTTCGGCTGTGCGCGGTCTCGGCAGAGCAATCGCAATCTCTGCCTTGATGCGCCCTGGACGTGCGGTCATGACGTATACACGGTCAGACAGGAAGATGGCTTCCTCGATGTCATGGGTGATGAACAGCACCGACAGGCGAAACTTTTGCCACATGTTGGTGAGGATTTGCTGCATCACGACGCGCGTTTGGGCATCGAGCGCACCAAAGGGCTCATCCATTAGCATCACCTGCGGACTGGTGGCGAGTGCTCGAACGATACCCACTCGCTGCTTCATTCCACCCGAAAGCTGGTCGGGAAAGTGGTTCTCGAACGCCAGCAGGCCCGCCAATCCCAGCAAGGTGCGTGCTGTGGTTTCGCGTTTGCTGGTATCAACACCTTTCATCTTGAGTCCGAACTCCACGTTCTTGCGGACGCTCATCCATGGGAATAGCGAATACTGCTGGAACACCACACCGCGTTCAGGACCAGGACCAACAATAGGCGCGCCGTCAAGCAGCACCTGTCCTCCAGACGGTGTGGCAAAGCCCGCTACCACGTTGAGTAATGTGCTTTTGCCGCAGCCAGAGGGCCCGATGATCGATACAAACTCACCCGGAGCCACGTTGAGATCGATGGCCTGCACTGCTTCGATACGGCTAACGCCTTGGCCGAAGGACATGGACAGGTTCTCGAGAACGATATGCCCTAGAGCACTGGGCGCATTGATGGTGCTGGTTTCGAGCTCGGGGTTCATTGCGGCTCTCACGATTGACCCGCCGGCTTGCTGTAGGCCAGCCAAGGTAGGCACAAGTTGCTGGCGGCACGTATGAGCCAACTGCAACCCAGTCCCAACACCCCGATGGTGATCATGCCGAGCACGATGTCGGCATAGGAAATCAGCGAGTAGGCCTCCCAAGTGAAGTAGCCCACCCCAAACTGGCCGGAGATCATCTCGGCTGCGATCAGCGAAACCCAGGCCACGCCCATTCCCACTGCCAAGCCGGTGAACACTTGAGGCGCTGCACCGGGCAGCACCACATGCCACATCAGCTGCGGTTCACGCGCACCCAAGCACTGTCCTGCTCGCAAGAGTACGGCGTCAACTGCCTGTACGCCTGCCACCGTGTTGAGAAGTATGGGAAAGAATGCGCCGATGAAGGTGATGAATACGATGCTCACCTCGTTGTCAGGCCATAGCATGATGGAGATGGGAACCCATGCAATAGCGGGAATGGGCCGCAACGCCTCCATGGCAGGAAACATCAGCTGGCGCAGCAGTTTGTAGCGACCGATGGCCAGGCCTAACCCGACACCCAGCACGGTAGCTACTGCAAACCCAATGGCAATACGGCGCAGGCTCATACCGACGTTGTGAATGAAGCTGGTGTTCTCCATCGCCATACCCAACTGCGTGGCCACCTCCATTGGCGTGGGTAGGTTGGCGAAGCGGATGTAGAAGTCCCAGCGGTAGGTCGTAGCCAGATGCCAGAGCAGCACCAGGCTGCCCAGCGAGCAGGCTCCCAGCAGCAAAGTTGTGAGCTGTGACCGCAACACCTCCCCTAGTCGAGCGGCAGCGCTGGGCTCGGCGCGGGGTGCTGGCGGAAGCACAGCCGCCCTTCCAGTGCTAATGGGCACGGCAGATAATTCTGGCCCAAGGGGAGCGGATATCGCTGGCTTATCCGCACCAGCTGGTGTGAATACGCGCAAAGGAAGTGAGGCCATGGTGGTTTCGCTCCAGTGGGTTGAACCGTGGGCAAGGGCAGGTGAAGCTGCCGCCTCAAAGATCTGCGTCTTTGGCAAGCGCCAACACGTCGGCGAATCCAGCCAGCTTGCCGCCGTTAGCAGCTGCATGCGATTCAGCATCCTTCTTCAGCAGGAAGGGAACAACCACCGGTTTCTTGGGGTTGCTGGCGTTAACTGAGTAAAAGGCTTGGTCTGCAAACACCTTGATGCCCAGCGCCTTGTCATAAACATAGGCCACATTTACTTTCTTGCCAGTCGCTTGCGCCGCGTGTACAGCAGCCAACGTGCACAGCGGACTGGCATGGGGAGTAGGGCTGGAAGCGCCTTCCACCCATACCTCGCCAGCATCCCTGGGGCGGGTGATCGTCACCTTGCACACAGCATCGGTACCGGTGATATCGTAATTGGCCAGGGTTTGTTTTTGAGACTCGTAGTCGAGCTTCATCTCGCTGAAAGCCTGCTTCACATAGCTCTCATTGACCCACGCGTTGATGTCCAGTGGCTTGACGCGGTTTAGCTTGGTGAGCACGTCGTGGCCGATCTTGATGGTGTCGAGCCAACGCGGCTTGATGGTGGGGTCCAGAGTATGGATACCGCCTGGGCCGAGGTAGAGGTAAGCCACCTCTTTTTCGATCTTGGTCCACTCCTCGATCTTGGCCGCCGCAGCGGCTGGGTTGGTGCGCAACCAGGTGTTCGCTTCCATCAGCGCTTTCACATAGGCCACCACCACTTCCGGGTACTTGGCGGCGAAATCTTTGCGCACCACCACGCCGTGGAAGGTAGGGACTTTGGTCTCAGCGCCGTCGAAGATCTTGCGTGCAAATCCGCGGTAGGGAAGCAGATCAGCAAACGGTACGAAGTTGGCGTGTCCGTCAATTTTCTTTTCTTGTAGATTGGTGGTGCCCACCTCCGGGCTCTGACTAGACAAATTCCAGAAGTTTTGTGGCCAGCCACGGCTTTGCATGGCCTGCAGCACCATGCCGTGCGCCGCCGACCCAAAGGGAACCGACACGCTCTTGCCTTTGAGGTCGGCCAGTTCGAAGTAAGGCGAATCCTTGTGAACCACCAAACCGTTGCCCGAACCAAAGGCGTTGTAGGCGATCACGGCCACCAGTTGGGTTTCATTGCCAGGCTGGCTTTGACCGGTGGCGCCAGCTACCAGCAGCGGGTAGTCGCCCATCATGCCGATGTGAATCTTGTCAGCCATCATGCCGTTGGTGATGGGCGGTCCGCTGGTGAAGTTTTGCCACTCCAGCTTGAACTTGATGTCCTTGTACTTGCCCGTTTTGGGCAGGTGTTTCTCCAACAGCTTCAGTTCCTTGAGAACAACGCCGCCAGTGACGGTATTGCTGGTGGTGTTCTGCGTACCTATTCCAATCACCACCTCCTCGGCGGCCTGTGCGTTCAAGCCAAAGCTGAGCGCAACGATCAGAGCGGCCCCGGAGGGCAAGAATTTCATCATGGCGATATTCCTCGATCAAGTGGTTGGACGATGGCAGTACTGACGGTCTCCTCTTGATGCAAGACGGATGCCACTTGCCGTGGTCTGCGAAGCGCGATGCGCTTCGTTGGGTTGTCTTGCATTCGGGCCTCCTCGGGTCGTTGCTGGACTCAGACGCACTCGACCAATTGGGCGAGCTTGTCTGGTACCGAGGCCCACTGCTCGGCCTCAGGCAGTGGTTCACCCGTCTGCGCGATAACGGGCCAATGCATGGCCAGGCGCGCGTTGATGTCTAGGAAAGCCATCTGTTCTGGTGCCAGGTCCTTGTCAGCCACGATGGCATCGACCGGGCACTCGGGAACGCACACAGCACAGTCGATACATGCGCTCGGATCAATCACCAGAAAGTTGGGGCCTTCGTGAAAACAATCGACAGGGCATACCGATACGCAGTCGGTGTATTTGCACTGGATACAGGCTCCCGTGACGACAAAAGTCATGACTGACCTCCTTGAACATGGACCTTCTGAGCGTGTTCGATTGCCGTAAGGGCCAGTCGCGTGAGTTTGCGCACATCGGGATCTGGGTCGGCCAAAGCGGCCTCCAGTGGGGCAATGGCACGGATGTCACCAATCTCACCCAAAGCGATGGCTGCTTCTTTGCGCAGGTTGCTGATACTGTGGTTGAGTGACTCCACCAGCGAAGGCAGGCCCGCTTCCGCCTTAAGTAATCCCAGGCTGCGCGCAGCCTTCACGCGCACCTGCCAATAGTCGTCTTGCATGGCCTTGACGAGCTCGGGGATCGCCAGAGAAAGCCGCAACTTACCAATGGCCTGGGCTGCTTCGTCACGTACCATCCAACCGCTGTCGTTGAGTGCACGGGTCAGGGCAGGAAGCACGCTGACGTTACTGGCGTATCCCAGTGCGCCGACGGCAATGCGCCGCACCTCCATGTCGGGGTCGTTTGCGGCCACCTCAGCCAAGTGTCCGATCGCAGCTGGATCTTTGAGATATCCCAACACCCCAACGGCTTCTCGACGCACAACAGAATCAGCGTGCCGAAGGGCACTCATGGCTGGCGTGAAGGCCAGTGGGGAACGCAGCGCTCGCACCGCATGGAAGGCCAAGGCTAGAACTTCAGCCGATTGCTCGCTCAACAGCGGGAGCAAAGGCTCTGCGGATGCCACTTCCTTGAGTTCAGCCAGAACTTCGCCTGCCACCTTGCGAACGCTTTCATCGGCGTCTAGCAACATTGGGGCAAGGGCTTTCACCACATGCAGCTCTTCAAATCCCTCAAGTCCCCGGATAGCCTCTGTGCGAACCAGCGCATCGGGATCCTTCAGACACGGCAGCAGCAACGCAGCGGTATCTTCTTCATCGCTGTAGGGCAGGTCTATCACGGCCAGGCGGCGAACCGTGGCGTCGGGATCGGTCAGTCGCTGCTTGAGCGTTGAGATTTGGGTGTTCAAGTTGAGCTCCAGTCAGCGCAGCAGGTAGGGAATATCGACCGTGATGGCGCCTGTTGGGCAGTCCTGCTCGCAGGGCAAGCAGTACCAGCACTCGTCAAACTTCATGTGTGCCTTGCGGCTGATGAGGTCGATCGCAAGCACATCCAGTGGGCACACGTCGACACACACGGTGCAGCCTTTCTCGGCGATGCATTTCCCCTCGTCGACGCGGACTGGGACTTGGGTGAGGGTGGCAGCAAAGTTCATGCAGATCTCCTGTGCAGTGTTCGGTAATGGGTTCGCTGGGGGAATGAATCAGGCTGCTTGCGCGGTCGTGGCCACTCGTAGGCGCTGGTAGGCAATGCGCTCTTCGTCATCGACCGGAACGATGTAGGGTTCGACCGCCTTCTTGCGCATCGCCATCTGGCCGTTGGCATCGCGGCTGAGCAACGAGTGACAGAACCAGTTCGCGTCGTCCCGCTCGGGATGATCCACGTAGTGGTGGTAAAGACCCCAGCGGCTTTCCGTTCTGAAGAGCGATGCATGAGCTGCCATTTCGGCGCAATCAAGAATGGATTGCGCTTCCATGGCACGCATCAGTTCATGAGGATCTGCTGCAGACATTGACGAAAGGTCTTCACGGATCTCTGCAAAGCGGCTCAGACCGATCAGAAACTTGCTCGTGATCTTGGGCGGCTGCAGGTAGTCGTTGACCAAGCGTCGCGTCTTGTATTCGATCTGGTACGGGGTGAGGCCGCCCTGATGTTGGAGCGGGGCCTGAATGCGTGCAGCTTCTGCAGCCTGGGTGCCAGCATCGTGTTGCGTCTGGCTGGTGGTGGCGCAGTATTCGGCTGCGTTTTCTCCGCACAACTTGCCGTAGACGAACGCACCCAGCATGTAGTTGTGCGGGACGCTGGCGCAGTCGCCAGCGGCGTACAGGCCCTTAACCGAGGTCTCCCCGCGCGCGTTGATGTGGATACCAGAAGCGCTGTGGCCGCTGCAAAAACCGATCTCCGAGATATGCATCTCGACCATCTTTTTTCGGTAGTCGTTGCCACGGCCTTCATGAAAGCGCCCCCGGCTCGGACGCTCGTTGCTGTGGAGGATGGTCTCGATTTCCTGGATGGTTTCTTCTGCCAGGTGGTCGAGCTTCAAGAACACAGGACCATTGCCGCTGAGCAGTTCATTGTGGAACTCTTGCATCATGGCGCCGCTCCAGTAGTCGCATTCGATGAAGCGCTCGCCTTTGCTGTTCGCGGTGTACCCGCCGAGGGGACCGGTCACGTAGGCGCACGCCGGACCGTTGTAGTCCTTGATCAGCGGGTTAATCTGGAAGCATTCGAGGTTGGCCAAATCTGCACCAGCGTGGTACGCCATTGCGTGACCGTCGCCGCAGTTGGTTGGGTTCTCGTAGGTACCCATCAGATAGCCCGAGGCGGGGAGGCCAAGTCGGCCTGCAGCGCCAGTGCTGATCACAGCGGCTTTGGTGCGGATGAGGTACAGCTCGGCCGTGCGGCAATCAAATCCCATGACCGCAGCCACCTCGCCGTTCGGTCCAGTGAGCACCCGCGTGACAACGACGCGGTTGGTAATCTCTACCCTCGCTCGCTTGAGCTGGCGATAGAGGATGCGCTTCATGTGGTGTCCCTCAGGCATAGGCAGTACGTAGGCGCCCAGGTGATGAACCTTGCGTACCGAGTAGTCGCCGGTCTCGTCCTTTTCGAACTTCACACCCCAACGGTCTAGCTCTTGAATCATGTCAAAGCTACCCGCGGCGTAGGCCATGACAGCCTCTTGGTCCACGATGCCGTCATTGGCTACCGTGATTTCCTTAACGTACTGTTCCGGTGTGGCGTGGCCAGGGATCACAGCGTTGTTTAGCCCGTCCATGCCCATCGAAATCGCACCACTGCGCTTGACATGTGCCTTGTCGATCAACAGCACGCGCAGTTTCGGGTTGCGCTCCTTGGCTTTGACTGCGGCCATAGGACCCCCAGTGCCCCCGCCAATGACAACGAGGTCGAACTCCATCTCGATAGTCTTCATGATTTCACTCCTAGGTGCGGTCAATACGAAGGCGATACTGGAAGGCATCGCCGCGGTAATACAGGTACTCAAAGTCGATCGGTCGCTCGTCGGCATAGGTAAGTCGCTCGATGCGCAACAGGGGCGACGCCTCCGGGATGCGAAGCTGTCGGGCCAGAACTTCGTCGGCCGAGATCGCCTCGATCTGAACGTCAGCGTGTGTGAGGTGCAGCCCGTAGTCGTTTTCCAGAATGGTGAAGATGTCGCGCGTTGGCAGATCTTCTTGAGCCAAGCGCTCACCCAGCTCGATTGGGAAGTAGCTGTGATCCACCGAGATCGGCTCTCGGTTCAAAAAGCGCAAGCGCTGGATCTCAAAAGCGGCTGAACCGGGCTTGATCAGCAGATGTTGTGCGACTGCTTTGTCGGCAGCGATCCGGCGCATGCTGATCACCTGCGAGAAAGTTTCGTAGCCCGAGGGCGACATGGCTTCGCCAAAGCCCTGTAGGCGAGACAGACTTTGAAAGGCTTTGGGCTTGGCCACGAAGCTGCCTTTGCCCGCCACCTTGAATATCAGACCTTCCTTTTGCAAGTCTCCCAACGCTTGTCTGACCGTGATACGGCTCACCGAGAAGGCGTCCATCATCTGACTCTCGGAAGGCATCTGGCTATGCGGTGCGTATGTACCGTCGAGAACGCGCCGGCGAATGATTTCCCGGATCTGCGAATGCATGGACAGAGAAGACAGCGGCACTACCTTGTCCTCGGCAGCGCTTGGGGCAAGCGATTTGCGAACAGCGTTCATGGAAAACTCAACTTGTTATGTCAGGTTATGACTAGCATGTTGCGTGCCAACCGAGAGCAATGTGGGTTTTGAGAGTGGCTTAAGGGGGAACGAGCTCGATACAGCCGTCAATGGACTTGAGGACGGCGCGTCTCAACGGTGCATGCACGCCATGGATGCACCAGTGCCGGGAGAAACCGACAAGAGGTGCACCACAATGAGAGTGCTTTTTCGGCCTGTGGCCAAAACCGCAAGTGGGTCGTAAAGACGGCGATTTCAGGCTCGCTCCGCGCACCCACAGCTTCCGCCTACAGAGCCCGCAGGCGATGGTTCCTGATGGAGGAGTACCCGGTCCGGAGCGTAAAGCGGTCTTAAGCAAGGCCGATCGTCGAATGACCGCTGACGGCCGCCGCTGCTGTCCACGAGATCACCCGCGAGTGACTCAGTTCAGCCTTCAGCAGCAGGCCGGAGTGCGTCACACGGGCGAAGGTTCATGCCGACAGCGGTAGCTTCTAATCATCACCTCAGCCAGCGAAACAGTTGACCTGCCTCGGTTGGCGTCAGGCTACCTGCCCAGTCGCGAGCTTCAGAACCATACCGATCAGCATCAGCCCGGCGGCGATGCGACCCCAGCGCCAAGTGGTGAACCAGTAGCGGTGGTTGACCCACACTGCGCGATGGATTCGCTCTGCCGAAACCAGGAGCGCGACGGCAACGACCATGGGGCCGACGATTCCGACGGGCGCATCAATCTGACGCAGTAAAAGCACCCAGAACAGTGGCCAGGCCACGGCATCGACGGCCGCGAGCCATCGCCGACCGGTCCAGTACGGCGCATTGGCCCGGGGTTCACGCGCAACGAGTAGCCACATACCAACCTCCTGTCACTTCACACTTCGCCTCTGCGATCCACATCTCATTTGCCTCGACTGGCCAGCTATGTCTGCAGCAGCAACCAAGGCAACCGACAGCGTTTCATAGGCTGCCACACCGGACCCGAAGGTTAAATTCGCATGGCAACCGCCTGTAAAAGATGTGCCATCCCTCGCGAGCAACGCGACCCTTACTCCGCTTCAAACAGTCTCGTGGGAATTCTCCCAAAGATCACTGCCCCAATTTCCGAGGGAGCCGGTTTGGGCTTCGTTCCCTCGGCCATCGGGTCAACACAGGGAATCACCCTGCTCCGCATTCGACAGACTCGAAGTGCCTGAAAAGTCTGGTGACCATTGAGATGCGCACGATACACGCGAGGTATGGACGGGGGCTCTCTCCACCCTTGTAAATAGGAGCACTCGGCGATCAGCTGCCGAAGGCCCATCTGGAGCACCCGAATATGCTCGATCGTGATCAGTTGGAAACGTTTGCCATCGTGGTCGAGCAGCAGAGCTTTGACCGCGCCGCTAACGTGCTCAGCATCACACGCGGCGCCGTTTCGCAGCGCATCAAAGCACTTGAAGAATCCCTGTCCACCGTGCAGGGCAGGCGGGAGCGGCCGGTAGCGGCCACGCACGCGGGCGAGGTGCTGCCGCGCCATGTGTGTCCGCGCCGACCGAATTTTGACCCCCAGGGAGTCAATTTTCGTACATGGACACCCCCTATGCCAAACGCTCAATTCATGATGGCTCGAAGGTAAAGATTGCACCCGTACATTCGGACTTGATTGCGGCTTGCGCCGCGGTCCCTGATGGGATTCGCTGGTTGACGCCTCTATCGGTCGGGCGCACTTTGTGTGCTTCGAAAACTGCGGGCTTTGCCAACCACGGTCTGACCTGTCTTGCCATCACTTCATGATCGCCTGAGCAATCGGTGGTTTGTTCTCCCTGTCTTGGTTCTTGCGTTACCTTTGTCTCAATACGGGTCAGCCTACCGCGACTGTTCGCGTGTAGCCTGCCTCGTAGCGCTGGTCATGGGCCAACAACGCCCAAATGATCCGAGCGTTCTTGTTGGCGAGCGCGACTGCCGCCACGTTTTTGTTTCGCCGGTTCACCACTGCGTTGACCCAACTGCATGATTCCGGCTTCTTCGCTGCGTGATAAATCACCGATCTGGCACCGTGTATCTGGAGCGTTCGAAGATAGGTATCCCCACGCTTGCTGATACTCAGCAGTTTGGACTTGCCGCCGGTCGAGTGCTGCTTCGGCACGAGGCCCAACCATGCTGCCAGTTGGCGACCACTGTCGAAGTTCTTGGCGTCTCCGATAGAGGCAATCAACGCGCTGGCGCTGATGGGTCCGATACCAGGCACCTGCGCGATCTTCGTGCTGAGATCACTGTTGCGATGCCATGTTTGAATCTGCACCTCGAGTTCATCGACTTGGCGATCAAGATCCTTGAGATGGTCCAGCAGGCGTTGCACAAGCACTCGAAACGCGCCCGGCAACTCGTTGCTGGCATCCTCGATCAGCTCCGGCGCGCGCGTGGCAATGTTGCTGATACCTTGCGGGATGATGATTCCGAACTCGGCAAGAAGGCCTCGGATCTGGTTGCCCTGGGCTGTGCGTGCCTTCACGAATCCCTGCCTCACCCGGTGCAGCGCGAGCACAGCCTGCTGCTCGACATTCTTTGTTGGCACAAAACGCATGGTCGGTCGCCCGACGGCTTCGCAGATTGCCTCGGCATCGGCCGCGTCGTTCTTATTTGTCTTGACGTAAGGCTTGACGAACTGCGGGGCCATCAAGCGCACAGTGTGACCCATTGCCTGCAGCTTGCGCGCCCAGTGGTGCGCGCTGCCGCAAGCCTCCATACCGACGAGGCACGGGGGCAGGTTGACGAAGAACGGCGCCATCTGGGCTCGCTTAAGTTGCTTCTTCAGCACTGCCTTGCCGTGCTGATCGATGCCGTGGATCTGGAACACGTTCTTTGCCAGGTCGATACCGACAGTAGTAATCTCCATGGTGGTCGCCCCTTTCGGTTCAAGTGGTTGATCAACGCTCCCACTTTGGCACATTGATGCCGTTACGGGTGGGGGCGTCCATCGCATTGGTCGGCGCCAACACACTCTCGCGCCAGCAGCAGCACGGCGCTGGCCCTCTTGGCGTGCACCGCTTTGCCTCACCTTAAATCCGTTTCGTACAAGGTCAAATCTGGGGATAACGCTCTTCGATTTCAAGGCGATCAATGACCCCACCGGCATCGGCTCTGCTCAGGCAAGCGTGGCTCGCCGCAGCACGCTGCGAACCCTGCTCAGGGCGCTGATCCATTGAGAGCAGGCGCGAACCGCTGCACCAGGAAGGTCTGGGGATAGGTCAAGGTGGCCGCACCCCACAGGGGTTCAGTCCAGACCACTGCCACCGTGGGTTGGTCAAATCGAACAAAGAGCCCCCCTTCCACGGCGGTGTAAACACCATGAACCGTCCGATACACCACCGGCCGTGAGGCCTGGTAATAGATTCCGTTTTGGTCTGCAAAGCGCGCTCGGTAAGGCGCGTCTGGCAACTCCACATGCACCCCGGGCGACACCTCGGCCTGCATCACGTATTGCAACCTCAGCCACGAGCCATGGGCAGCGTGTCGGGCATCCACAGGCAGGGTCTGCAGACCCGCACACCCGCTCAGAAACATCAGCGCCGCAAGGCCCGCGGCCACCATGGCCATCACCGCCACATGTCTGCCGCGCGAAGCGTCCAGCAGGATGGGAAAAAGGAATCGAGTCATGGGGACTTTCTGCACCAGAGCACCAGGGCGCTGGCCTCGTCAAATAGGGCGTCCCCCTCGGGGGCAGGCACGCAACCAGCCTCCCAGTCACCTTGGTCATCCCCAAAGAGGTTGTGTCTTGGCAGCAAACCGGTGATGGCCAACAGGCTCCAGCCGCCCTCAAGCGCGCGCACCACCACGTGGGGAAACACGGTGCAAGCCGCTGCCAGCTCAGGCCGCCCGATCGCAGCGGTGCCGCAATGCCAGGGAAATTTGAAGCGCGAAGCCTTGGAATCCCAGCGCTGGCTGCCGTGGTTTTCGCCTTGCGGCGCTGCCATCGACGGCTGAGCAGCCCATGCCACTGGTAGGGCCGAACTGGTGGAAGCAGGGGCTCCAAAGACATAGGGCGAGGTGGACATGGGACTTTGAGAAACAGGAAGGTAGATGGCTTCGGTTCTTGTTTTGAGGATGGACACGGCGACGAGGTACCGATCGTGTCTCAGGGGCGGTTGGGCCTCAGGGGTTGAAGCGGGAAAGTTCGCGGCGCAAAGCAGACTCGTCTTCGCGCAGACGGTTGAAAGCGGCGGTCTGAACAGCCGTTTGGGCAGTCTCGCCTGGGCGCTGCATGGCCTGTTGCGCCGCCAGTGTGCGGGCGAGCTCGGCCCTCAAGATGGCCTGAGCGTCCTGGTCACGCTCGCGCTGCTGCGTGCTGGCCACCCGCGAGGCTGAAGGGGTGGATGAGCGTGTTGCAGCCACGGCAGCCATCGCTGGCCGGGCTGGGGCCACTGGCGCAACGGACGCTGCCTGAAGCGCCGCTTGAGGTTCAGTGGACGGCGCCGTGGCTGGCGCGCCAGCATCAGGGGTCGCTGCAGCGGCCGTCGCCAAAGGCACAGAACCTGCTGCCGGCGCAGCCGGCACGCCTGCAGCCGGTAGCGCCTCCGCGCGCTCGAATATCGGCACCACGCCCTGGGTAATGCGCCCTGGTACCGCCAGCGAACACCCCTGGAGCCGCGCCTGCGCCTCGTTTATTTGATTGGTGAACAAATTGCGTGGGCACTGGTAGAGCGCTCCATCCGATGCAGCACCGGCCAAGCCTGAGGTCCAGCACAGGGCAACGAAGAGTACCAAACGCACCAGCCAACACCGGGGAAATGGTTCCAAAAAAATTATATTCAAAATCTAGTTTGATGTTTTTATCATTTTAGTGGATATTAAAATAATTAGCCACTTGCGCCATAAATTGTTGCTCAAGTGATCGCCCACCGCCCCCAGCCCCATGTCCCTCACCCAGCGCTTCCTCTCTCCAGCCACTTCACTGACCTGTGCATGGACCCTGCCCATGCTGGTGGTGTTCTGTTGGCCCTGGGTGCTGGGTCCCTCGCTCACCGTGGTGCCCTTTGCCGTGGGTTTGCTGGCGGTGGCACTGGCGGGCATGGTGTTGCGCCCGGCCATGCCGCTGGCGCCCCTGGGCTGGCTGGGCGCTGTGGTGGGCGTGGCCTGGCTCAGTGGAGGTGGCGACAACGAAGCCAAAGCTGGCCTGCTGGCGGCAGCCGCCGCCTGTGGCGTGATGCTGGCCATCGGGCGCACCGCGCGCAGCCAGCGCAGCATCACGCAGGCTTTCATCACAGCCTTGCTGCTGGCCATGGTCTTGCACGTGGCGGTGGCCTGGCTGCAATTTTTTGATCTCGAGCGCGCTTTCCACCCCTTTGCCAACCTGAACCCCACCAGCCGCCCCTACGGCAACCTGCGCCAATCCAACCACCTGGCCAGCTTTGCCCTGCTGGGTCTGCTGGCGGTCTGGTGGCGCCACCGACGTGGGCTCGATGAGCGCACCGTCACGGCTGCGCTGGCGGCGCTGGCTTACTCGGGCGTTGCCCTGTCGGGCTCGCGAACCGGCCTGCTGGCCACGGTGGCGGTGTCGGTGGGTTTGTTGCTTTTGCAGCGTCGTTCCAGCCGGTTTGAGTGGTGCGTGTTCTTGGCCGGCCCCCTTTGGGTGGCTGTGGTCACCTTCGCCCTGCCGCACCTGCCCACGCCCGGCGGCCTGGACCCAGCGGCCATGATGATGAGGAGCAACGATTCCCTGTCCGTGCGGCTGACTTACTGGAGCGAGGCGTGGGAACTTGCCCTGCGTCACCCGTTGTTGGGCGTGGGCTGGAGCGAGCTGGGCCGTGCCCGGTTTGAGCAGCTGCCCCCACAAGCAGGGCTGGAAAACACAGTGAATGCCCACAATCTGGTGTTGCACTTGTTGGCTGAAGTGGGTTTTGCGGGTGCCATCGTCTTCCTGGCGCCCGTGGTTTGGCTGCTGTGGCGCCAGCACCCCTGGCGGATGGTGTCGGCAAGCGCCGCCCAAGCCACTGGCTCCGTGGCCGACCGCATTGACCTCACCTGGGCCTGGCTGTTGCTGACGGTGGTGGGTCTGCACAGCATGGCCGAGTACCCGCTGTGGTACATGCCGTTCCTGATCCCCACCGCGTTCGCCTTCGGGCTGCTCATGGGCGGCCCGCCAGACACACACGGGCGCAGTCTGCCCGGCCAGGCCGTGGCCGCAGCGGCAGGTGCTTTGCTGTTGTGCACTGTGCTGGCCTTGATGGACTATGCCCAAGTCAGCACAGCCTACGGTCCCTCGGGCCGCTCTCTCGAAGACCCCGCTCGCGCGCTGGCGGTGCAGAAGACCGTGTTGTTCAGGCGCTACGCAGATCGCGCACTGCTGGAGCGTGTTCCCACCACCCCCGAGAACACCCCGCAGATGCTCACGGCCACCGCCCGCTTGCTCAGTGCAGGACCCACCACGCTGCTGCTGTGGGTGCGGCTGTCCGCGCTGTGCGACACGGGCCAAACGTCTCCAGCCCGAGCGCTGGCCTCCAGGCTCGAAACCCTGTTTCCAGCAGCCCACGCCCAGTTTGTGAAGCTGAAAGACCCCGCCGCTCTCGTGCGCTGTGGCTTGTGACTTGAATAGCGCTTGTGAAAACCTCAAAAAGTGCCAACAGTGTGACAGATTACCACTTTCATTTTTTTTAACTACTTACTTCATTTTTATGATTTTAATTGTTATTATGATTTTGCCTCATAGGCACACACGTCGGCACTTCGTCGAAAACTCAACGTCTCTTCTTGAAAGAAAATCATGAAAGCTCGCTCACAAAGCACCCGCCGCCAAGGCGGTTTCACCCTGGTTGAAATGTCCGTGACCCTGGCCGCGGCTGGCCTGCTGTTCGCAGCCGTCTCCACCGGTCAGGAACTGATCGACCAAGCCAAAGCCACCAAGCTGATCAACGACGTCAAGTCGACCGAAATGCGCATCCAGCAGTACGCCCAACTCAAGGGCCGCATGCCGGGTGACTGCAATGCCGACGGCATCATTGACTACGCGGCTGACGCCAACACCGCCATCCTGAGCCTGCGCAGCGACATCGGCAATGCCGCCCGCTCGGCGGAGTACGCAATCATCACGGCGGTACCTGAGATGCCCGCTGTCGGCACTGCAGCCTCCAGTGAGCTGATGGGTTGCGCACTTGAGGGTACGGTTGGGAGCGCGCCGGCGGTAAGCGACGTGGCTGTCTCGCCCACCAACGCCAACGTCTGGATCAACGACATGAAGCTGGCTGGCGTGATCAGCGACAGCGTGCCCAACCGCATGTTCGCCAAACAGGTCAACGAAGACTTCATGTTCGTGGGCAAGGTCACCGATGCCGGCGGCGCAACGGCCGTTGGTGCCGACTACAACGCCATCGTGATTCACAACGTGCCGCAGTGGATGGCACGCCGCCTGGCCACCGCCGTCAACGGTCAGGACGCTGTTGCCAACCGCTCACGTGTGCGCCTGCTGGACCGCGTGGCGACCGACGGCACCTATGCGGCACTGTGGGACTCCACTGTCGCGAGTACGCCGGACAACAGTCGCGATGCCATGACCACCGTCGTGTACTTCTTTGACCGCATTCCTTCAACCTCGTAAAGCAGGTTGATCGTCTGAAAAGGGGACCTCGGCGCCATGTGGCGCGCACGGGTTCCCCTGCGGGGTGGGTCATCAGACCCACCCTCAACAAGCCAGCCTTGTTGGTCATTTTCCCAACAGTGCTGACTTGTTGAGCCCGAACGGCACCCATGCCGCGAGCCCTTGACTTCTCCTTCTTGACACTTTTCCCATGAAAACCCTGCTGGTTGCCATGTCGCGCGCCGACACCTTGTATGGCACCCACCCGGTACGGTATGCGGTGGTGCGTGGGCGCGAAGTGCTTCAGCTGGGCAGTGGCGCAGCCGACGAGCTGACCAACCTGGGCGGTCGTTCACTGCGCATGAGCCTGGACTCTCCAGCCAACGTGAGTGAGCGCCTGCGGGTGCGTGCGCTGGCGCGCCGGTTTGTGCCGGTGCTGGTGCAGCGCCACCTCACCGACAACGGCACCTTCACCGAGCGTTTCCGCTCGCGCAGCCGGGTGGCCTGGCTGCGCCAGGGCGAGGCCGAGGTGGACGTGCACGCCATGCTCGAAGACGACGCCGAACTGGCCCAGGGCTTGTTGCCAGATTCTTCCAGGCCCCTTACCCACCTGATCACAGCGGACGCCGCTGTGGCCAACCTGGTGCGTGCCGCCACACCCGAGCCGGTGCTGGTGCACTGGTGGCACAGTGGCTCGCTGCGCACCCTGGGTGTGCGCAATGGCAGCGTGGCCTGGCAGCGGGTGCAGCCCATGGGCGAGGCAGCAGACCAGGCCCATGAAGGCGTGTGGAAAACGCTGCTGGACAGCGCCGGGGCCACAGCGCCAGCCGAATTCTCGGGGCCTCAATGCCCAGTGATTCGGTTGGGGCGCGGCCCCTGGGCCGCCGCCGGCGAATGGGCCGGCCACGGTTCGAGTGAACTGGTGCAACGCATCGGCGACTTGTTCAAGAGGACGGAGCCCGCGCAGGTGCTGATGCAGCCCGACCTTTTTGGTCTGGCCTTTGCCGACCGCCACCAGAGTCTGATCGTCAACGGCTACCGCCAACGGGTGGCGGCCTGGCACGCGGCGCCGGTGGCCGCAGCCATTGCCGGGCTGGCCGGCGCGGTGCTGCTGGGGCTGGGTATCTGGTGGCAGGCTCAAGCCGACCAGCGCACGGCCGCGCTGGATCTCGCCCTGCAAACACTCACCGCCCAGAACAAGGCACTGGACACCCAGCGCCCGCCCGCTGGGGCCGTGGCGGCGCTGCGCTCGGCTGCGTGGCGCGAAACCGCATTGGGGGTGAATCTGCGGGCCGACCATTTCCTGAGCGAGCTGCTGGCCCTTGTGCCTGCCGGCGCACAGGTGTTGCAGATCAACATCCGCCGCGACGACGTGGGCAACGAGCGCCTGCGCCTGACCGACGGCCAGCCCGGCAGCAACACGGCCAGCACCACTGCGCGGCGTGGGCCCATCACCCAGCAGGCCCGGGCGCCTGAAGCCAGTGCGCTGGAGCGGGTGTCCGAGGCCGTCATGTTCAAGCCAGCCGCACCGGTGCGGCGTATGCCACAGGCCGGCGAACCCACCTTCACGGTGGACCTGACAATTTCTCTGGCCGGCGGTTACTCGGGCGCCAAGCTCAAGGCCGAGCACATGGCCGAGCAGCTCTCGCGGCTGGGCCGCCTGACCGACACCCGGCTGGTGTTCGAGGACCAAGGCCCACTGGCGCCGGGTGCAAAACTACAAACGCGGTTGACCATCGCCGCTGGGGCGTTCTGAGCATGGCCCGCAATCCCCAGGCGCTGAAGTCCCTCGCGAGCGACGAGACTTTGCTGGCACAACTGCGAAGGGCAGGGGCACTCACGCTGCAGCAGGCCGACTACACGCGTCGTGTCACGCGTTCACTCAGCCAGCCCACCACCCAGGTGCTGCGTCTGCTGCGCATGGTGTCTGATACCGATATCGCCGAGGCACTGGCCAGCGTACACGGGCTGCACAGCTGGCGGCCCGATGCCACGCAAGTGGACTCGGCCGCATTGGCCCAGGTGCCCTTCAGCTTCGCTCGCCAGCACCACATGCTGCCTGTGCACACCAGAGAGGGCATGCTGCACATCGCCACCGACGAGCCAGGCAACCTCGAAGCCCAGCAACGCCTGCGCCGCCATGTGCAGGGCGAGGTGCGCTGGCTCGTGGCGCCGCGCGCGGCGCTGGCCGCCACCATCGAGATGGCGTACCGGGCGGCCAGCCATCCCAGCGCCGAAGAGCTCGAGCGCGAGCTGGCACGGGTGGGCGGCGATCTGGACGGCGGGCGCCTGGTTCGGCTGGCCCTGGCCGACGGCGTGGAGCGTGGCGCCAGCGACGTGCACTTCACGCCCTCAGGCTTCGCCTTGCTGGTGTCCTTCCGCATCGACGGCGTGCTGCAGCTGCAACACGTGTTGCCTACGGCTCTTCATGTGCGTGTGGCCTCGGCCATCAAGGTGGAGGCGGGCATGGACATCGGGGAGTCCAGGCGCCCGCAAGACGGCAGCTACTCCCTCACGGTGGCAGGGCAGCCATTTGACCTGCGGGTCTCGACCATGCCCACCACCCACGGTGAAAACCTGGTGGTGCGCATCTTGTCCATGCGCGGTGATGTGCTGCCGCTGGACCAGTGCGGCTTCTGGCCCGAGCAGGTGACCCAGATCGAACAACTGATGCGCGCCCCCGATGGCCTGGTGCTGGTGACCGGGCCCACCGGCAGTGGCAAGACCACCACGCTGTACGCCGGCTTGCGCATGATCAACGCGCTGGAGCGCAACATCATGACGGTGGAAGACCCGGTTGAGTACCACGTGCCGCTGGTGCGGCAAGTGCGCCTGAACGAGCGCGCGGGCATGACCTTTTCCACTGCCGTCAAGGGCTTCCTGCGGCAAGACCCAGACGTGATGCTGGTGGGCGAGGTGCGCGACACGGAAACCGCGTCGATGGCCATTCGTGCCGCACAGACCGGCCACCTGGTGCCCGCCAGCCTGCACACCAACGATGCGGTGGGCGCCATCAGCCGACTGCGCGACCTGGAGGTGCCGGACTATCTGCTGTCGGCCAGTTTGCGTGGTGTGATTGCCCAGCGCCTGCTGCGCAAGCTGTGCACAGTGTGCCGTGAGCCCACCGAAGGCCCGCGCTTTCGGGCGGTCGGTTGCCCTCAGTGCAACCAGACGGGCTACCGCTCGCGCCAGGCCGTGGGCGAGGTGCTGCTGATCGATGACGAGGTGCGCATCTTGATCGATCAGAAGGAAGGGGAGTCGGCAATTCGGCGAAACGTGTTGGCGCGTGGCTTCAAGCCCATGCGGGTGTGGGCACAGCAGCTGGTGGACGCGGGTGTGACCGACAGCGCCGAACTGGACCGGGTGTTTGGCGGGGTAACAAGATGAAGATCTTCTGGTACCAAGCCATGACGGCCGAGGGCGCACTGGTGCGCGGCTCGGGCGAGTACGCCGACGAGGTGGACCTGATCGACTCGCTGCTCGCCCAGGGGCTGCAGCCTTACAGCGTGCGGGCGCTCCCGGGTTGGCTCAACGTGGTGTGGTCCCGCCCCCTTGGTGCGGCTGCCGTGACCGAGTTTTGCCACCTGATCGGCCAGCATGTGCGTGCCGGCGCAGACCTTCGCATGGCGCTGGGCGAGGCATCCCAGGGCGCTTCAACCCCCCGGCTGCGCATGCTCTGCTCGCGCCTGAAACGATCACTGGAACGCGGCGACACCCTGGCCAGCGCCATGGATGCGTCTGGCGCGTTTCCGGTGATGGCGCGCCACCTGGTAACGGTGGGCGAGGAGACCGGGCGACTTGGCGACATATTGGGCAACGCGGCCGAGCAATACGAACAGGCACGGGTAATGCGCTCGGCCATCATGCGTTCGACCTTGTACCCGGCCATCGTGCTGGTGGTGCTGCTGATGAGCTGCGTGTTCTGGATGTTGTTCGTGATTCCCAAGATGATGACGCTGTTCGAATCGTTGCGTGTGGAGCTGCCACCGGCCACATTGAGGGTGCTCGCCGCGACCCAATGGCTCAAGCTCTATGGCGGGTGGCTGCCATTGATGTTGGCGCCTGTTGTGCTGCTGGTGCCGCTGCTGTGGCGCCACCCGGTTTTTGCGCCAGCGATCCACGCTGTGGTGTGGTGGACTCCGGGCATCAAGGGCATGGAGCGCACGCGGGTGTACCACGCCTTTTTCAGCAACCTGGGGGCCATGCAGGCTGCCGGGCTGACGCTCAGCCGCAGCCTTTCTGTGCTGCTGCAGCAGCCTGTCAACCAGCACTTCGGGCGCCGGCTCATGCGCATGGGTGCCAGCACCCGCCGCGGCCTGGCCCTCTCGGACGGTCTGGCGCAAACTGGGGTGTTTGAACGGTTTGCCCTGAGCATGGTCCGCTTGGGCGAGACCACGGGCACCCTGGACAAACAAAGTCTTCGCCTGAGCGAGCACTACTCGGTGCGCCTCAAGCAGCAGATCGAAACGGGCTCCCGCCTGTTTGAACCAATCATGTTGCTGGTGCTGGCCGCTTTCTTGCTGCTGATCGGGTCGACCCTATTGGGCCCAGTGTACGAACTGGCCGCGCGGGCTTCGGCAGGGATCAAGCTGTGAGCGCGAGCACCTTGCCCCGGCAGCGGGGCTTCATGATGATGGAGCTTGCCATCGGGCTGGTGCTGGCTGGCGCACTGGTCGCGCTGCTCATACCGCTGCTTGGCATGCAGCGGGACCAAGATGGAGAAAGCAAGGATGTGCTGGCCATCCGACAAGCCCGTGAAGCCCTGCTGGGCCAGGCCGTCGTGGGTGGGGGTCTGCCCGCGCCAATCCAGTTCGAAGAAGGTTCCATTGACAGCATCTCCACCTTGGCAAGCAGCCATCTGACCCTGAACAGTTCGCTCACGGCACTGCCACTGGGTTGGGCCGGTGCCTTGCCGGGGCAGGCCTTGGGCGTACCCCACGTTTCATCTTTGCAGACCGCCTACTGGTACGACGTGCAACCCGCCTTGCGGACCGATGCGAGCAACGCGTTTTTGCCCAAGGTGGTGGAGTACAGCTCGGGCTCGTGGTCGTTCCTATCCATCATTGACCAGTTTGATCCAGACCAGAATGCCAACCTGTCCACCGGTGGCCACAAAAGCCAGCTGTGTCGCAACCTGAACTCGCTGCAGTCCATTGAGCAGTCGATCCGGCTGGAGAGTGGGACCAACTACCAGCGCAGCTATCTCAACGTCACCTTGCCTCGGGTGTGGGGCGCCGGGTTCGAGAGTCAGTTCACCTGGGACAGCGCGCAAGGGCAAGCCAGTGTTTCACTGCCAGCAGGCGGCACGACATTGATCGACTCGGTGTTTGAAAACTCCGCCGCTGCTGCCTTTGTGGTGGTGCGGCGCCAGGCGCCCGCGCTGCGCCGCCTCGACCGTCAGAACGCGGTGTATTGGCAAGCCGGGCTCACAGGCCTGGACAAAGCCCTCGCCGATCGGGACTCTGCGGCGTATCCCTCTGCGGCGAATCCCTCAGTGCTGTCGGGCGAGCGGGGCTTTCGGGTGTATGAAAATCCGAGCACATCGACCGTCGACAACCCCACAGCAGACACGGCCGACTACGCGGGCCTGGTGCAGTCCGTGTCGCTGGGCGAGTTCGCACAGTCGCTGCGCAACGCCGGCTTGTGCACCACACCCCCCACGGCCTGCAAGGCCAACCAGCTGTTCGTGCGCTTGAGCAACAGCGTGCGCTCTGCGCCGCCTGTGGGCGCAGCCTCCGAGGGCCTGAGAATGCGCTGGTCGCTGGTCAACGATGGTGGCACAACCACCTACCAGACGGGTGACGTGAACCACGGCACCTCCACCGACGGGGTGTGCATGGATGCCTTCGGCACCGACGACGCGCTCACAGCACCCTCGCGTTACTTGCGTCTCACCTTCATCAGCCCAGCAGGCACAGTGGGGTACACCACCGACGAGCCTTGGTATCGCGGGGGCGTGCTGGTCGATCCGAACAGCACGCAACTGAGCGACAACGCCGGCCTGACCCGCTGGCGCCCATTGACGGCTTTGTCGGCTTCCGAAGCCGGCAAGACCGTGACGATTTCTTGCCAGGGCACTCACACGACGACCGCGGCGTCGCCCACTGGTGAACTGGTAAGAGGTGCGGAAGTACCCACCTGTTCAGTCACCCAAATTCCCTGAAAGAACCGCCATGGCACTTTCATTTCATACCAAATCGATCGCACTTCTGACACTTTCTTCCGTGTTGCTCGGGGCGGGCCTGTTCATGGCCAACAACGGCCGTGCGGCACTGGTACGCATCGAAGCGCAAGAAATGGAGCTGGCCTCAGCCAGTGAGGTATTGACCCAGAACCGCAACAACACCGAGGCGTACACCCAGCTGATCGAGCGCATCGGCTGGCGCCAGGGCCAGGATTTGCGTCACGAGGTGATCAACACCTCGGCTACCATTGCCGACCATGAGAGCGACAGGTTGAACGAAATCCTCAAGGCCAACCTGGTTGGAAAAGGCCATTTTTTCCTGCGCAGCTTGAGCATTGATGCGGTTCGCGCCGGGCCTCAGGCCGCGCCCGCTGTGAAGGTCACGATGCAAGGCGACAACATCCTGGTACTGGACCGTCCATGAAACCCTTTTTCCCATTCCTGTTGATTCCGGTCGTGGCCATGGCCGGCTGGGGACTGGCCGACTACATCGTGCCGGAGGGCGGCTCCTACGTACCAAAGATCGCAGCTGTTGAGGCGCCTCCCTCGCTGGGTCAGTCTTCGGTCACGCCACCCACCGATGGCCCGATTCGGGTGCGCATGACCGCCCTGCTTCCGCCGCCCACGGTGACAGGCAACCTCGAACCACCCAAGGTGCGCCAAGCTATCCCCACGGTGGCTGCGATTCTGGTTCATGGCTCGCGCCGCGTTGCACAAATCGACGGCTTGCCGATGGTTGTTGGCGAGACCCGAGGGGTCTACCGCATTGCCGCGATTGAACCTGGCCGGGTACTTTTCGTGCAAACCGTGCTGGGCGGCACGCAATGGGTTCCCGTGGCTGATCGATGAAGACCAGACGAACGATGAGCGCCCTTTCCCACCTCGCTGTGCTGCCCCTGCGCGCACTGTCCCTTTTGGTTGCTGCGGCTTTGTTGTCGGCTTGTGCGCCGCTGCTCAAGCCCTTGCCCGGCTCAGAGGCGATTCCACCCACTGCCTACGGGCCAGTCAACCAAAAGCTCAAAGAGGCCCAGGCGGCGATGCCTGCAGCGCCAGTCCATCTCCCCCCTGAACTGCGACTACCCTCTTTCGACACGAACGCCGACAAGGGCTCTGGCCAGCCTGCGCTTTACTCCTTTAAGGCGCGCGATCTGCCTTTGCGAGACGCACTGGGGCTGCTGGCGCGGGCCCACGGCTTGAACATCGTGGCCGATCCGGACATCACAGGGATGGTGACGGTGGACTTCCAGGACGTGCCTCTGTCCAAGGCCTTCGACATCCTGCTCTCCAGCATGGGCTACTCGTGGGAAGAGGAGCGGGGCATCATCCGCGTGCGAGCTTCAATCACGCGCACCTTCGAGGTTGACTACATCCGATCCGGCCGCTCGGGCAGCGCAGGTGGTGCAGCCGCCGCTGGCGCGGATGCAGGCGCCTTTTGGGGTGATTTCGAAACCCAGATCCGCTCGCTGCTTACGCCCAAAGGCCGGCTGACCGTCAACAGACTCACGGGTTCGGTGATGCTGACCGATCTCCCGTCAAAGGTGGCGGAAGCCACACGTTTCATCGAGCTGATGCGCGATGGCATGTACCGCCAGATCGACATTGAAGTGCGCATCGTCGAGGTGACGCTGCGCGACCAGTTCGCCATGGGTCTGGACTGGAGCCGCTTCAGCATCAATCCACTGAGGGGTGTCCTGGCTGTCAACACGCTGATCAACGCACCACAGGCAACGACCCGGCTGCCCAGCACCGTATCCGCCAGCTTCAGCGGTGATCGTTACGGCGCTCTGATCGAGGCTTTGCGCGAACAGGGCGATGTGCGAATGGTGTCGCAGCCTCGAATCCGCATTCTGAACAACCAGACGGCTGCCGTGAAGGTGGGTACAGACGAGACCTTCTTCAGCCGCTCGACCAACCGCATCATTCAAGGCGGCGGCAACGTGCTGGACACCGTCAACGAACAAGCACGCACCGTCAACCTGGGGGTCACACTGACAGTGACGCCACAAATTTCTGCCGACGGCTGGGCCATGTTGAACATCGCGCCCACCGTGACGCGCCTGGTGGGCACCGTGACATCTCCGTCAGGCCAGAGCAGCGCGCCGGTTCTGGATGTGAGTGAAGCCACCACCATGGTGCGGGTACGCAGCGGTGAACTCGTGATGCTGGGCGGCTTGATTCAAGAAGAAACCAGCGACACCAACCGACGCATCCCCGGGCTGGGCGACTTGCCGATCGTGGGCAACGCCTTCAAAAGCACCTACCAGGCGGGCAAGCGCAAGGAATTGGTGATCTTCCTCGCGCCCACCGTTCTGCCTGGCCAATAACCTCAAGGGCTTTCATCAGTGCAAACTACATTGGCTGCCCGTTACGAAGCGCTGGGCTTCGATAATGTGCCCTTCTCGATCACTCCGAACACCGCGTTGTTTTTTCAAGGTGGGCAGCACGTCAGCGCATACAAACAGCTGCACTACGCCTGTATGAACGGCACGATGGCCGTACTCTCGGGCGAAATAGGCCTAGGGAAAACGCTGATCGTGCGCTGTGTGATCCGCAGCTTGCCTGAGCAAGTGAGGGTCGCCTATCTGATCAATCCACTGATGGGTTTCGCGGATATGCTGCGGGAGATTCACTCGGAGTTTGGTGGTGCGCCGCTTCCACTCCAAGCTGGCCTTTCAGCACTGCACAAGGCGCTGGTGGACCTTGTGCTGGAGGGTGCGGCTCAGGGCGAGCGCTTCGTAGTGATCATCGATGAAGCTCAACGCCTCAAAAGCGAAGCGCTGGAGGTGTTGCGCTTGCTGTCCAATCTGGAAACCGAGCAGGTCAAGCTGATCAGCCTGGTGCTGGTGGGCCAGCCTGAACTGGACATCACGCTGAATCTGCGAGCCATGCGCCCCTTGCGAGAACGAATTGGCTTGTGGCTTCGACTGCGTCCCCTGAGCCGGGGAGAATGCGCCGCCTACGTGAGGTACCGCGTGGCGCGAACCCACCGCGACGGCAGCTTTCATTTCTCTTCGGCGGCGCTCTGGTGGCTTCAGCTCAAAACACGCGGCGTGCCCCGCCGCATCAATCTCGCCTGCGAGCGGGCCGTGCTGCTTGCTTACACGCGACGCGTGCGAAGTGTGAACTGGGACATGGTACGACTGGCTTGCAACGGATTTTCAAAGGTTTGGCGATGAGCGTTATCGAAAAGGCGCTGCGGCAAATTGATCTGCAACGCGAGCGCCAGCCTTCTACTGCGGGGTTTCAACCTCCGAGGCTGATTGACATGACCATGAATGTGGAAGCTGCACCCGCCTCGTCGGGGAGGCGTTGGTGGTTGCTGCTGATGGTGATGACCGTACTGGCCATATTGCTGGCCGTGGCTGCCTGGTTCAGCCTTCGACCCCACGACGCGAAGACCACGGTGAGCAAGGTCTCCGCTGCGGTTGTGGGCACGTTGTCAGCAGAGGCGGCGGTACCGGCATCCCAAGCCCTTTCCGCCAAACCGGCCAACGTTCCGGCTTTCCAGCCCGACGTTGCAAGCCTGCCTACACCACTGCCCACTGTTTTTCCTGCGGCTGGCGACTTGCCACCCAGGGCGGCCTGGCTGGTGCAAGCGGATCAGACATGGGACAGCGGGGCCTGGGACCATGCGGCGCGCCTTTGGATCGATGGCCTGCGCCGCACCGCGCCGTCAACACTGGCACTGCAAATTGCCGACTTTCAGACCCTTGAGCAGGCGCAGCGGCTGCACCAGACTTGGTCTCGCGAATGGCCGGTGGTGATCCTGGCACAGGCGTCTCCAGCAGGGCCGCGCTGGATGGTGCTGGCGCTGCCCCATGCGACTGAAGTAGAAGCGGTGCAGCAGCAGCTCTCCCAAACGCTGGGGCACTCGGTGGCCTGGGCCAGTGTGGTGCAGTGGGTGACCCTAACAGCGTTGGGATCACCCATGACGGCATCGCTGCCAGCCACGGCCCCCACCGTGGCCGTAGCCCCGACAGCGCCCACGCCCGCGCCGAAGGAGCCCAAGCCTGAAAAGACTCAGGCCGTGGCAAGCACACCGGTACCGCACTCGGCCAGCCCGGTGCGCGCCGCAGCACCGCAGCAGCCGCAGACGGCGGTCGAGCGGCCCCAGGTAAGCCGGTCCAGCGGTGCCGCACCGAATGACCAAGCGCGCGCAGTGATGGCTACCAAGGCCATTGATGTGGACTTCGCTGCGGTGGAGCAGCTGCTGGCCAAGGACGAGTTTGAGAAGGCGCTAACCGCTGCAGAGCAGCTGGAGAGCTACATGGGCTCAAGCTGGCGCACCCGCTACCTGACGGGTGTGGCGCTGTCTGGACTGAGCCGCTGGAACGAGGCCGCCACAGCATTGACCAGCGCCCGGCAGAAGAACCCAGGCCACGCACGGGTGGCGCTTTATCTGGCGGTGGCCCTGCAGGAAACCGGTGACCATGCGGGTGCCATAGACATCTTGCTCAAAGCCACGGTAACCCACCCCGAAGTGCCCGAACTTTGGCTTAACCTGGCCCACTCCCTCCAGGCACAAGGCCGAGCCGACGAGGCTGCACAGGCCTACCGGCGCTTCCTCGACCTCAGCGTTAACCGCAGCGACCTGAGCCAGCAGCGGAGCTGGGTCAACAAACGCCTGCAGAAGACGAGCTGATGTCTGCAACCAATTGCGGCCGCTGCGCGGCTCCACCCATCGCTCACGCGCTTTGCCGCCGCAGCGAGCGCGGTTTTTCGTTGATCGAGATTGCCCTGGTGCTGGTGGTGATGGGTGTGCTGCTCGGCATGAGCCTGAAATCGCAAGACTTGCTGGAGCAATACCGCCAAAGTCAGTTTGTGACTCAAGTGCAGACGCTTGTGTCCAATGCCCGCGCCCACCGCAGTGCCGTGGGTCGATGGCCCGGAGACTGCAACCGTGACGGCTTGGTAGACGGTGTGTTTGTCACCCTGGGCACGCTGACCTCGGGCGCCAGGCTGGACTACGCTGTATCGACGTCGCTGGCCTCGGCGGCCACGTCAGACGCCGCCTACACCCTGGGCAACGTGTGTCCGCTGAACTCATTGCGGCCTTTTGAGAACGTCAACGTCGCGTTCAACGAACTCAAGCGTGCAGCACTCACACCGACCGGTGAGTCCAACCGAAAGTCGGCCAACCATGGCCTGGGCGGGTTTGCGTACCTGGGAACCTTCGAGACTGCGTCTTCGGGCGTCACGATCGAACAGAAGTTCAATGCGGTGCTGCTCACCGACGTTTCCATACAGGTGGCACGGCGCCTGGCCACCGCCATTGACGGACAAGATGGCAGCGCAGCCAACACCGGCAGGGTGCGCCGCACAAACGACGATCTCCAGACATTTGCACCGCTCTGGACGGCTGCAGGCGAAACCGAACTGGCCCGCACCACCGTGGTTGTTTTCTTCGATCGCATTCCCCCTTGACACGGAACACTTGATCTCAGGCCCGTCCTGGTCGCACCGTCCACCGCTGCGGCAGGCGCAATGGCTCACGCCACTTGTGATCGCCCTGGCCTGAGCGTGGCGAGTTCCCAAAGATGGATCGACCCTGCGGCGACCTTGCACTGTGGGTAGTTATTATTGCCCCGGCCCGATGAAGTCTTAAGCGGCATAGCGCACCCGGCGATCCTGGAAGTAGCTCATCACGCGCTCAGGGTTTTGCTCCGTTCCGCTAACCCACCTTGTGCCGGCAATATCGGCCGTGTTATTCAGCGGCGCTTGATCCGGCGATAGTTGTTACCGCTGCGGCCGCGGCTGGCACAGCCGGCGCTTCGGCTTTGTCGGCAGGCTTCCAGTTGTGCAGCAGCAGCGAGTCCAGGTCTCGATTCTTCAGCGTCGGCAGGCGCTCGAAGACATCCTTCAGATAGGCCCACGGATCGTGCCCGCTCAGCTTGGCCGATTACGCCGATCGCCGAACTATGCCGAGTGGGATCGTCTTCTCCGGTAGCCGGCCTGTGATCGGGTCGGCATAGTTCATTCTGCCTCCGTCCTTAACAACGGAGAGCACGATGACGATTACGGAAGAGTATTTGAAGAGGAGCAGACTGTTTCGGCGCCTCAGGAACGACACCCACGGGCAACTTGTCGAGCTCTTTGCGGTACGCCTCGTCGAAGTCGGGCTGTCTCGTCAAGGAACTTGGCGCAGCCTCAATGTGGTCGGTGATCTCTTGGATTGGATGGCGCGCCATCGGACCAAGCTGGCCGAGCTTGATGAACGTATGGTGGCGCGCTACCTTCGGCACCAGGCAGCGAAGAAGTGCATCCAGCTGGGTGACCTAGCAGCTCTGAAGCGGTGGCTGTTGACTCTGCGCGACGCCGGCACGATTGTGCCGGCGGCGATCTCACCCCGCACGCCGCATGAGCAGATCTTCGCGAATTTCGGCGACTATCTGCATAGTGTTAGCGGCGGTCTAAATCCGCGTAAATCTGGCGGCGGTAAACGGTGGCGGAATTTGGTAGCGCCATTCGGTGTCCATTTTTGGTGGCGGGTTCTGGCGGCGGCTTTTGGTGCTGAGAGTGCCAAC
>Ga0222706_1000096_pt1 | contig 30872 bp, 33 predicted proteins | sample AntAcemetage1572_FD_179829 | JGI IMG/M metagenome (GOLD analysis project Ga0222706, IMG submission 179829) | Saline water microbial communities from Ace Lake, Antarctica - #1572 | ecosystem: Environmental > Aquatic > Non-marine Saline and Alkaline > Saline | place: Antarctica: Ace Lake...
CGGCACGGCTTTGCTTCTTGATGGAGCGGCTATCGGTGGCGGTGGTACAGCCCTTGAGTTGTATGCTGAAAACCCTGTTAGTCCTACAGCACCTTCTGCTGTTGGCAATAATGCTGTGGCTATTGGGAGTGGAGCCGCTACTAGCGGGGCGCAAGATGGTATAGCACTTGGTACAAACGCTGCGGCTGGTAATAAGGGGGTTGCAATAGGCCAAGGGACAGTCGCAGGTAATGGCGGAGTAGCTATTGGAGGCTACACATACGGCGCAACTGCTTCAGGTGCAGGTTCAGTAGCTATTGGAGGCTATATTGCCGATGCAACGGCATCATCTAGCTACGCAGTCGCTATTGGCGAAGGCACAGATGCAACATCTGCCTTTTCTTTAGCTATTGGGAATGATGCACAGGCCGTCAGCGGAGAAAGAGCAACTGCTATAGGGCAGTCCCGTGCTTCAGGAGCTGGCTCTTTTGCAGTAGCTATAGCCAACAACACAGCAACCTATGGGGCTACTGGGGCTAACTCTATTGCTATGGGTAGTGGATCAAAGGCATCCAGTTCCTATTCAATAGCTATTGGGTGGCTAAATACAGCGGGCAACAGGAGCCTTGCTATTGGTGGCCAAAGCTCTACTGCGACAGACAACTCGGTTTGTGTCGGTACATGGGAAAGCAACATTACAAGCGCCTATTCTGCTGCAATAGGTGGAGGCAAGGCATCTGACAAAGGTGTTCAAAACAGGTGGGCGTTTGGTTTAGTGAGTGCTCCTATTTTGGGTGGTGCGCAAGGTGGGCTTTTTGTTAAATATGTACAAACCACCAATGCAACACCTGCTGTATTAAAGTCAAACAGCGGCGCAACAGCATCAACAAATAACCAAGTTATCCTCTCCAACAACTCTGCCTATGCCTTCCACGGTATTATCGTAGCCCGTCAGCAAGCCGAACAAGGCACAGCATCGGCAGCATGGAAAATCGAGGGCTTAATTCGCAGGGAAGGCTCTGCTGGAACGACAGTGTTGGTCAGCAGTACCACGACTGTCTTGGACAATACACCTGCTTGGGGCATGGCCCTCAGTGCAGACACAACCAACGGTGGCCTCAAGATCGAAGTCACTGGTGCAACGGCTACAAACATCCGGTTTGTGGCGACAATCAACACGTCAGAAGTGACGTACTAAAGGAACCCAAAATGGCTATTCAAAAAGACTTATCTAACTCACAGTATGGCGTGCCATTCACAGGCGCTTACTTTCGCATTGTTACAGCGGCAATATCCCGTACTCGTGACGCAGACAGCCGACACACTGTTATGATTGATGTAGCTGGTTATGCAACTGCACCAACTGATGAAGACACTCGTGACATTGAGTTTCGCCGCTACCACTGTTCAATAGCAGAAGTTGAAGCCCAGACAGGCAATGACTTTCTTTCTAAATGTTACGAATGGGTCATGACGCAGGAGGATATGGCTGACTCGGTAGGCGTCTAAGTAGAGATGAGTTATAAACCAGACCACCTATGTTCGGAACCGTAGCCTTCGCACAATCGCCCTACGCCGCCACGGGGAGTAACATCTTCCAAAGTGTGGTGGGAGAGACTGCGGCAGCGTCCGACTCACTAGCCTCCCTGCCCACGGACACAGCCCGAATTGCGGAGAGTACCAGCGTTGCTGATAGCCTACTCGGACGGCTTACGTATGCGGCGCAGTTTATCGACACCGTAAGCAGCCAAGACGCTAGCGGTACCCAGTTTGTTGGGTACGCGTTCGTTTTTGACGCGGCCTTCGGCCTCGACGTGCTCACTTCAGCGGCGACGTACACAGCCCGAATTGCGGAGAGTACCAGCGTTGCTGATAGCCTACTCGGACAGCCCCTTTGGGTTTTGATCAACAATACACAAGATGCCGAGTGGACCAACATCGCGGCAGTTTAAGGACACTCAATGCCAAGCACATACTCACCAGACCTACGCATCGAACTCATCGGCCTCGGCGAACAAGCTGGTAGCTGGGGCGCGACCACGAACACCAACCTCGGCACGCTGATCGAAGATGCCATCTCGGGGTATGTCTCGGTGTCTGTTACGTCTGCCAACCAAGCCCTGAGTGCTAGCAACGGCGCCGCCGACCAAGCACGAAACGCAGTTTTAGCGTTGACAACCACTACCGGGGCAAACTTCGCGGTCTACGCGCCCCCGACTGAGAAGACGTACACCGTCTATAACGCTAGCGCCTATACCGCAACGATTTACAACTCCACAGTACTAGGCAACACCACTGCTGCGGGTGCCGGGGTTGTAATCCCAACGGGTAAAACAGTAACGGTTTGGACTAATGGGACTGCTTTTGCTTTCCAGAACAACCACATTTCCTCGCTAACACTGGCAACAGATTTAGCCGTAGCAGATGGCGGTACTGGCGCATCCGATGCGGGTACAGCAAGAACAAACCTCGGCGTAACCGCCACTGGTGCAGATACTGCATACGCTTTCCGCGCAAACAACCTGTCTGATTTGGCTAGCGCCCCCAGTGCTCGCACGTCGCTTGGCCTCGGCAGTATTGCTACACAGAACTCCAATGCCGTATCTGTTACTGGCGGAAGCGTTACAGGCATCACAGATATAACCGTAGCAGATGGCGGTACTGGCGCATCTACTACTGCTAGCGCAAGAACAAACCTTGGCGTGGCTATTGGCTCTGACGTGCAGGCTTACGACGCGGACTTAACAGCGCTTGGCGGACTGGCTAAAACTAACGGTAACTTTATTGTTGGTAACGGCACAACATGGGTTGCGGAAAGCGGCGCAACTGCTCGCACGTCGCTTGGCCTCGGCAGTATTGCTACACAGAACTCCAATGCAGTATCTGTTACTGGCGGAAGCGTTACAGGCATCACAGATATAACCGTAGCAGATGGCGGTACAGGGGCATCAGACGCCGCTACAGCGCGGACAAACCTTGGCGCAGCCCCGCTCGCCTCTCCAGCGTTTACCGGCGTTCCTACAGCCGCAACTGCGGCGTTTAGTACAAGTACGACTCAACTAGCTACTACTGCATTTGTTCAAACGGCATTGCAGGCTGTCTACCCAATTGGTTCTATTTACATAAGCACAATTGCAACCAATCCCAACACAACGTTTGGGTTCGGTACTTGGGCCGCGTTTGGCGCTGGTAAGGTTTTAGTAGGCCAAGACACAGGGGACGCCTCCTTTAATACGCTTGAGGAGACTGGCGGTAGTAAAGACGCGACCTTGCCGTCACACACCCATAGCATCACCGACCCGGGGCACATACACGCTGCCCGCACGCTACCTAATGCAATTGCTGGAACTGCCACAACCGCTGTTCGGTTAGATGGAACCACTTTTAGTAATGATATTGTCCAAACTGCCGTAACAGGTATTACTGTCAACTCTGTCGGCTCAAGCGCGACTAACGCTAACCTGCAACCGTATGTTGTTGTGAAAATGTGGAAGCGCACCGCTTAATCCGCCGTGATTGCTGAACTTGCTGTTGCCAATGCTGCGTTTGCAGTTATTAAAGAAACTGTTGCTAATGGTGGAGACATCATGGCAGCGGGGCAGCACCTGTTCAGCTTCTTTGATAATAAAGCGGCGATAGCTAAGAAAGCCAACGCAAGCGGCTCGGATTCAGAAGCGTTTTTTGCACTAGAAGCTATCAAACGGGACGAACAAGAGCTGCAAGAAATAATGATCTACTGCGGGCGGGCGGGGTTGTGGGACGATTGGTTGCAGTTCCAAGCTGATGCAAAGCGTAAACGAGATGCAGCGGTCAAGGCGGAAGCACTAGCTAGATACAAGCGTAAACAAACGATCTGGGCGTGGGTTAACGGTATTTTGATAACGGTGTCTGTTTTGTCTGGCGTGATTGTTATCGCTATATTGGTGTGGGCTATATATACAAGGGGCGGAAATGGATGAACTTATTTCAATGGTTAAGGGCTTCGCGCCCGGTATTGCTACTGTACTTGGTGGCCCTCTGGCTGGCATGGCAGTTAGTGCGCTTTCTAAACAGCTTGGCGTCAAAGACGAAGTAGATGCGGTGATGAAAGCCATCACTGCCGACCCCGAAGCTGAAGCAAAAATAAAACAGCTTGAGCACGACAAATTCAAAGCGATTCTTGCCGATAAAAACAGTGCCCGCGAGCGCGAGATGGCTATCGCTTCAAGTGCGAATGCGCCTCTACTTAACAAAATCGTTACCCCAGCTCTTGCTCTGGGTGTCACAGGCTTATCGTTCCTGCTGTTCGCGGTGCTCATCTTTGTGGAGGTAAAGCCAGAGGCCAAAGACATCCTGATCTACATCTTGGGCGTGCTATCCGCTGCCGTAACACAAATTCTCTCTTACTACTTTGGCTCCAGCGTTGGTAGTAAAGATAAGGGCGATCAGTTAAGGTCCATTGTGAAATAGTTTAGGAGTACGTCATGTCGTTCTGGTTGCCTGTTGTTTTTATTTGTCTCAGTGGCGGCAATTGCGGGTTTGCTAACGGCAGCTTAACGGCGACAGCTAGTCAGTGCGAGAAGACGAATTACGCCGTCAGACAGAAGCTGGCCACAGACCTAGATGTTGCAAGTTTTAAACTTGTCTGCATACAAATAAAGAAGAACGAATTTATATGAAACTAACAGCCAATTTCTCCCTTGTGGAGATGACCAAAAGCGAAACCGCCCTGCGCCATGACATCGATAACACCCCTGATGCCGAGCAGCTAGAGAACCTGACCATCCTGTGTGAGTGCGTGTTACAGCCTGTGCGTGAGCGCTTCGGCATGCCCGTTAAAGTCAACTCAGGCTTTCGCAGTGTTGAGGTAAACACTAAAGTGGGCGGCTCTAAAACGTCAGATCACTGTAAGGGTATGGCTGCGGACATCGAGATTCCCGGGGTGGCTAACGCTGAGCTGGCACAGTGGATCGTGGATAACCTAATCTTCCGCCAAGTCATTCTTGAGTTCTACACTCCCGGCATCCCAGATTCAGGCTGGGTGCACGTCAGCTACAACCCCAGCGACAACAAGAAGCAGGTGCTTACCGCTACTAAAAAAGACGGTAAAACTGTATACTTACCCGGACTCGTTGCTTAAGAGACAAATATGCCACTACAAGCGCTTAAATTTCGACCCGGGGTCAGCCGAGACAACACTACCCTAGCCAATGAGGGCGGCTGGTATGAGTGCGACAAAGTGCGTTTCCGTTCTGGCTTCCCCGAGAAAATTGGCGGTTGGGCTGTTGACACTGGGGCAAACACTTCAGCACTGCCGCCGCCGAGTGGGTCGTTCTGGGGCGTCTGCCGCTCCATGTGGAACTGGGTCTCCCTAAAAGGGCGCAACTACTTATCACTTGGCACAGAACTAAAGCTCTATATACAAGACTCCACGAACGGTGATGTTGTCGATATTACGCCGCTACGCACTACATCTACTATTGCGTCAAACGCGTTTACCACTACGGACACCTCAACTACAGTTGTAGTAAACGACACCGCGCACGGCGCACAGACCGGCGACTTTATTGTGATCTCCGGCGTGAGTGGGGCGATTAATGGAATTTCTGATACCGACTTAAATACCGAGTTTCGGGTCACGTATATAGCCGCCACCACGTTCTCCATTGAAGTGGCTACCCCCGCTACGTCTAGCGGAACCACTGGGGCGTGCGATATTGCCTACCAAATAAATACAGGCTCCGTTATTTTTACAACCGCCACTGGATGGGGTGCGGGCGGTTGGAGTGGGGTAACTACCGGGTTCGCTAGTACTGGGTGGGGAGAGTCCGCAGCTACTGGGGTGAAAGTTGATTTACGTCTCTGGAGCCAGATTAACTACGGAGAGTACCTCCTCGCCAATAATCGGGGCGGCCCTCTTTATCTGTGGGCTCCCGCCGTGTCCGCGAGCGCCGTGTTTCGGGCGCAGGAGTTGTCAAGCACCAACACAAATACACAAGACAGCATAGCCTACTGGACCACGGATTCTAGCTGCCCAAGCGCGTGCAACATTGTTCACGTATCAGACTCTTCACGCTTTGTTATCGCCTTCGGGTGTAACGATTATGGTGAAACGGAAATTAACCCCTTGCTAGTGCGTTGGTCAGACCAAGAAGACTACTCTACGTGGGCGCCCGCCATTACTAACCAAGCGGGTAGTTTTACGCTGTCTTCTGGCTCCGAGATTGTGGCTATCAAGCCTCAGCGTCAAGAAATACTGGTGTTCACAGATGCGGCGCTGTATTCCATGCAGTACCTTGGCCCTCCATATGTGTGGGGTTTCCAGCAGATGGGTACGAACATCTCCATCGTGAGTCAAAACGCTGTGGCTACGGCTGCCAACGTTACCTACTGGATGGGCGCAGATAAATTTTATGCGTACGATGGCCGTGTACAAACACTCCCCTGCTCCCTGCGCCAGCACGTATTTGCCAATATTAACATCGACCAAATTGAGCAGACTATTGCCGGTACAAACGAGGGCTTCAGTGAAGTCTGGTGGTTCTATTGTTCAGGCACATCTACTACGGTTAACTCCTACGTGGTCTATAACTACGCGGAAAACATCTGGTATTACGGCACGCTGGCACGAACTGCATGGCTAGACTCACCGCTTCGCTACTACCCAATAGCTGCGGGGTATAGCGGCCAACTGTTCTACCATGAGAACGGCGTTGACGACGGCTCTACAAACCCACCTAGTGCTATTGAGTCCTTTATCCAATCTGCGGACTTTGATATTGGCGAGGGGCACAACTACGGGTTTATCTGGCGTATGATTCCCGACGTGAGCTTTACAGGGTCAACAGGCGCAGCCCCACAGGTTACGTTGACTACTCGCCCGCGTCAGAACCCCGGCGCACCCTATGGCGCGGCTGCTACTCCAACGGTTAGCAGTGCTAATAACTACACCAACACACGTGATCACGTTGTGCAGGAATTTACTGAGGTTGTGTATACCCGCATTAGGGGTCGCCAGATGGCGTTTAAGATCAGCTCCTCAGAGGTAGGAACGGCTTGGCAGTTGGGCGCTACTCGAATCGACATGCGTTCCGATGGGCGTCGCTAATGGCTAACATTCTTACTTCAGGTCAGACTCTTGCGCGGACGGTTGCGCCTCGGTTACCTACGGCACCGGGTGCCTATGATCGTCAGTTTATGGAGCAGCTCAATAACGTTCTACGTCTGTACTTTAACCAGCTAGATAACATTCTGGGGCAGATGAGCGCAGACTCGACGGTTATCCCCCCAACAACGGTATTTACGGTCGCAACGCTACCTAGTGCGGCTACTTCTGGCGCTGGGTCTAGGTCTTTTGTGTCCGACGCAGCGAGTCCTACGTTTGGCGCTACCGTTGCGGGTAGTGGGGCTGTGACCGTCCCTGTGTACTCTGATGGGACTAACTGGAAAGTTGGATAACCCCCGCTTCCCATTTGTACTTTGACCTATTAAAATATAGCTATGAACAACCTACACCCAATTGCGCAGTCTGTCCAGTCACAAGGTCGCGGCGAAGATACCCAACTGGTGCACATGACCCCCGGCGAAGTGCAAGGCTTGCAGGCACTAGCTAAGGCGCATGGCGGCTCCCTAACAATTAACCCCGAGACGGGTCTGGTCGAAGCAGGCTTCCTAAAGTCCATTCTCCCCACGGTTGCTGGTGTTGGGCTGTCTATGATGGGCGTTCCGCCCCCGCTAGCTGCGGGTATTGTGGGCCTTGGTACTACTGCGCTGAACGGTGGTGATCTGGGTAAAGGTTTAATGGCGGGTATCGGCGCGTATGGTGGAGCAGGTCTAGGTCAGAGTCTAGGGCTTGGCGCGAGTTCGGGATTGGTTTCAGGGGCTCCGGCGGTTAACAGCTCTATACAAGCAGCAAACACAGGGTTGGCTACGCAAGGAGCTTCAGGTCTTGGAACTTCCGCCGCACAAAGCGCGTCAGCAAACAACTTTCTGACCCAATCGGGTATGACTGGGTTACCACAGGCCAGTTTGGCTCCGCAGGGCCTAGGCGCTATTCCTCAAACCGTTACGCCTATGGCTACCTCGGCAATGGGTAAGCTGGCAACACCGGGTTTCTACGGTGATAACGCTTTAAATATAGGCGCTGCTGCGGCGCCAATGCTGTTCCAAGAGCCCAAGACTCAATCTGCTCCTGTAGACAATGAGCAGTACCAATACACATACAACCCCGGTAGGGCATCTCAATCAGACTTAGACGCGCAACGTTTGGCCAATCCGGGCGGCGAACTGCGGTATTTCACACCTTCTTATCAAGGGCCAAATAAAGTTCGGGTTGCTCAGGGCGGCATCTTGGGGTTAGCCGAAGGCGGCATGCCAGAAGAGTACACGTTCGATCCCGTAACTCAGCGATACACTAAGAAGCCCGGTGTTGCGCCCACAGCCCCTATAGCAGCAGTTACGCCTATCGGCATCGACGCGTCTGGTGGGTATGAGTCAACCATGACAGACGCTCAGTTTGACCAACAGCAGATGCAAGGCGCTCTTAATTTAGAGACGGGCCGCCAAGCCATGTTCGGCGCTCCTGAAGTCACCGGCCCTGTGCAACAGGTAGATATGAGCACGCCATACGGCAGCAACCAAACGTTCAGCGCAACGGCGGCGGCACAAGCAGAACAAGCCGCAAATATTAACTCGTCTCCTGACGTAGGTGTGGGGGGCCCAAGCGGCGGCGGCGGTTTTAGTGGCGCGGACGCGGACGGGGGTTTCGGCCCCTCTTCCCCCGGGGGTATGGCTGCCGGTGGACTTATGGGTTTAGCTGCTGGCGGTATGGCTAAGGGAGGTTTTGTTGTCCCCGCCGACGTTGTTAGCGCCTTGGGTAACGGTAGTACTGATGCGGGTTTACGCTCGCTAAAAGCTAAGTTTGGCGCGGTTAAGCATATCAAGGGTAAAGGCGACGGCCTGAGCGACTCAATTAATACCAGCATTGACGGTAGGCAGCCCGCTCGTGTTGCTGATGGTGAAGCGTATATCGACCCTAAGACCGTTGCTAGTATCGGCAAGGGCGACCCCAAGAAAGGCGCTCAAAAGTTATACGCTATGATGGATAAAATCCGTGGTCAAGCGCATGGTAAAACCACCCAGCAACGTAAAGTAGACCCCCGTAAAGTCGTGTAATGCAAGTTCAACGTGTAGACATCGCGCATGTAAATCAAGTTTGGCCCATGGTCGAGCAGTTTGTTGCGAACGCACTTGAGCACTCCTGCGGGGACTATACGATCGAACAAGCCAAAACGCTTGTGGTTATGGGGCACTGGACTTTAATAGTCGCGGTTGATGATACTGGCGTTCAGGGCGCAGCTACGGTATCATTCAGTAATCGCCCAAATGACAGGGTAGCGTTTATCACGACTATTGGCGGCAAACTAATATCTAGCGCAGATACTTTTGCCCAGCTTAAACAAGTTCTTGCATCTACTGGTGCTACATATATTGAAGGTGCGGCGCGTGAATCCATTGCCCGCTTATGGTCTCGGTATGGTTTTGCCGAGAAGTACCGAATCGTTGGAGTAAAAATATGAGTATGTCTCGTCGTGATCTATATGCCATGGGTGAGCCTTTTGGCGATTCTGCTACGCAGCACAAAGTTGGGGGCGGTCGTATTTATGGCGGTGGCGGCTCTGGCGGTGGCAGTAGCTCGGGTACGTCTACGCAAATACAGGATGTACCAGATTGGGCCAAGCCCTACGCCAAAGAAAGTCTCGGTAAAGCCGCTGCGCTAACGGACACCACACAGAACCCGTACCAAACGTACGACCAGTCTCGGCAAGCGGGTTTTACTGACCTGCAGAATCAAGCCTTTACTGGCGCGCAAAACATGGGCCCCTCTGCGGCTATGGGCACTGCTGCGAATATGGCTGGTACTGCGGGCTTAGGCGCGCTTAATGCCGGGGCAAACTTTAACCCTTATCAAGCGCAGAACCAGTTTAGCTCGCCTCCGTCGTATCAGACAGGGCAGTTTAACCCTAACCAAGTGCAAGGCGGTGGCTACAACGCTCCCTCTATGAATACTGCGCAGACCGGGTTTAATCCCCAGTTGCAGAATTATCAGATGGGCCCAGCGCAGCAGGTTAGCACGCAGAGCTTTAATCAGTCCGGGACCGCGCAAGATTACATGAATCCCTACATGCAGAATGTGGTGGATATTCAAAAGCGAGAAGCTCAACGGACTGCAGATATTGCGGGCACACAGCGCGGTGCGCAAGCGGCTAAAGCTGGTGCTTTTGGTGGGTCGCGCCAAGCGATTATGGACGCCGAGGCTAACCGCAACCTGTCGCAACAGTTGGGGGACATCCAAGCTACAGGTTCACAAGCTGCGTTTCAAAATGCTCAGCAGCAGTTTAATGCTGAACAAGCCGCAGGCCTACAAGCACAGCAGTCTAACCAGCAGGCCGGTATTACTACGGGCGGGCAGAATCTCTCTGCAAATATGGCTACGCAACAGTTGGGCACGCAAACAGGACTACAAAGTTCGCTGGCTAACCTCAGTGCGGAGCAGCAAGCTAATGTGCAAAACCAAGCGTCTCAATTGCAGACTCAGGGCCTTAATGCTCAGCAGGCAATGCAGGCAGCTTTATCTAATCAGCAGTATGGTTTAGAGTCCCAGAAGCTGGGAGAGCAGTCACGTCAATTTGGGTCTGGGCAGAATATGACCGCCGCTCAATTACAAGCGCAGTACGGGTTGTCTGGGCAGCAACTTGCTGAACAGTCTCGTCAGTATGGTGCAGGGTTAGGTATGCAGGGCTTTCAGACGGCGCTTACCGGCGCGGGGCAACTATCTAACATAGGCCAGCAAACATTCGGCCAAGAGATGGACATTAACAAGCTGCGGCAGCAATACGGTACGCAGCAGCAGGCGTTTGACCAGCAGGGTAAGGACAACAACTATCAGGACTTCCTGAACCAACAACGCTACCCATATCAACAGCTAGAGTTTATGAACTCCATGCTGCGCGGCACCCCAATGGGCACTGTGCAGTCTATGTACCAGCCCGCGCCTAATCAGTTATCTCAAGTCGCCGGTCTTGGCGCTACCGCGTACGGTATAAGTAGAATGGCTGAGGGCGGGGCCGTTAAAGGTTACGCAGTTGGCGGCGGTATTACTGGCCTGCTAAACGACTCACAGTTGCAGCAGCGTACTCAGATGCCGACCGTATCTACGCTGGGTAGGATGGCCGCACAAGACGAGATGCAAGACCGTGCACAGATGCGGTCTGGTTCTGCACAACAAGCCCCCCAAGATGGGCAACCCTCGGTAGCTGACGAATACATGATGTCTCGTGGTGTCGCAAGCCTACCCACTGGAGAGATGGACTTCGCTGGCGGCGGTATCTTGGCATTTGCGGCGGGCGACGTAATTCCCGGCCCTGCTAACCCCGATCCTCGACGCGGCGCAAACTACCCTCAGTACGGGCGCATGCCTAGTCCCCCTATGTCAGCCGCGGAGCGTGCCGAGTTTGAGCGCAAGAAAGAAATGGGCGGTCTCGGCCTCGCATACGAGTACTTGAGTAATATCGGTAGAGACGACGGTCAAGTACGCCGCGACGCAATAGGCAAAGAGGCCGCTAGCGAAGAGATGACTAAGCCATACAACGACAGTCAGAGATTTGCAAACCAAGCCGCTGCTAACCAGCCGGGCGTAACAGGACAAGCCGAACAAGGCGCTCCCCCTGCGGATACTGGTGGGAAAACAGGTCAAGGCGGAGCTGGCATAGGCGCTCCCCGTGCGATGGGTAAAGACGGCTTTGTAGATATGTTTAAAACGCCTTCCGGTACTTTTGATGCAATGCGAACTGAGCAGGGCAACGTAAATAAAGCTAAAGAAGATGTAGCTAATAAAAGCCGTGCATCCCTTGAAAAAGATCAAAAAGAAATGGGTGAGTATGGTACTGAGCGTGAGGCTAAGCTCAAAGACCAAGAAGCTGGGTTGGCAGGGCTGGAGAAGCGTAACCAAAGCATGGCGTTCATCGAGGCGGGTCTGGCAATAATGTCTGGCAACTCCGCTAATGCCTTTGAGAACATCGGTAAAGGCGCGCTGATTGGTACCAAGGCGTACAAAGAAGGCATGGACAAGATCGACACCAAGCGTACTAAGCTGGACGAGGCGTTCATGAACCTGTACGACATACGTCGCGGTGAGACGGTTGCCAACAAGAAAGAGCTGCGTGCGGCGGAAACCGCATTTGAGTCCGCTAAAGTTGATAGCGCTCAAGCCTTGGCCAACATTACCGGCGAGGAGACTAAAAACAACTTGACGAGCTTCTCCAAAGGTATTGACGCGTACCTTACGAGCAAGCAGAGTGCATTGGACAACGCTTCACGCGAGCGGATTGCCGGAGCCTCTAACGAGGCAGCCATAACTGCCGCGCAGCTACGCTCCGATGGTAAAGAGCGAGGCTATAGATTACAAGCGGAACGAGCAGTACAAGCTGCGCTTAAAACCGACTTTGCATTGGCCGCAAAGGTTCGGAATGACAAAACCGGTCAGGTAATGCGAGACCTTATTCGAGACAAGTACAACGAGCTTGGAGGTGGACAAGATAATAGCGGGGACAGTACAATGGACTACACTCTGCAGGGACAACGTATCAAATAGCCCTGCCAACCCCACGAAAGTGAGACCCCATGGCGATTATTGCAAGACTGGCGGATGGCCGAAGACTCCGCTTTCCTGATGGCACCGACCCCGCAGTCATCGACCAGACAGTCCAACGCGTAATTGCCGAAAGTCAAACCGCTCAACAGTCAGAGATACCGCAAGAAGACCGTGAAGGTTTCGGTGCTGCTGCTGCAGCGTCCATGGCTCGTATGGAGGGGGAACGGGCTCTCGTCAAAGGTAAGTCTGGCCTAATCAGCGAAGAAGAGGCGATGCGCGTATACAACGCGCAAAAAGCTGAGGCCGATCGGCTCTTTACTCCTACAGACGACACCTTCTCATTTCGCAATCTTAAAGAGCTGGCCGGGGGCTCTCTGCCGTATATGGCGGCCCCAGTTGCTGCAGGTGTTGCGGGCTCAGTTTTAGGTACGCCCGTAGTCGGTATTGGCGCATCGTTTGCCGCCTCTGCTGCGCAGTTCTCTGGCTCCAACTTGGCACGTCAGATCGACGAAGGTAAATCTTTCCAAGAAGCCTCTGGCGCTAAAGCCCTTGCTGGTGCGATTCCTATGGCGGCGTTAGACACGTTTGCACTGGGTAAGATTCCCGGCGTTCGCCAGATTCTAGGCCGCGCTGGTATTGAGGTGTCTGAAGATGCCGCCGCCGCTATTGCCCGTAAGGGTGTCGCCAATGCCGCAATAGACTACACAACGGCTACTGGTAAAGCCCTGACATACGAAGGCGCAACTGAAGCCGGACAGCAATTCGTTGAGCGTCTGCAGGCTGGATTAAACATTGCCGACGAATCCGCACGTGGGGAGTACTTTGAAAGTTTTATTGGCGGGGCTTTACTAGGTGGTGCCATTGCCCCAGCGGGTCGATTCGTAGAACGCCGTAGTGCCCAGCAAGCCATTGACGCCGAGAAAGAAGTTGGCCAACGAGCGGAAGTAGAAGATCGGATTATTGCTGCGCAAGCTGAGGAGGAGGGCCTCGCCGCCGCAAACGAAGTTGATCCCGAAACTCCAGTTAACGATTTACTGCGAGAGCGGTCACAGCTACTTATTTCAGGTAACGCCGACTCTATAACTACAGCGCGCATTAGAGCGCTTGAGAAGGTCATCAAGCCTCAAGTCAAAGGCGATATTGCCACGCTAGAAGAGGACTTGCTTGGCGACTTTGTGCAGCCTCCTGTCGACCAAGAAACTGAGGTAGACGACGCACCTACCCTGACTAAAGCGGAAAGCCGTCTTGAACGTCAAGGGGCACTAGATGCCGGACAGATAGAGTTACCCCTACGTCGCACACCGGCAGGACAACCAACAACTACTCCTATTCCCGGGCCTGTGCCTGAAGGAACGCTATCCCTGCAAGACATTATGGACACAAATGTCCCGATGAAAACCTCAAAGGGCTGGTTCGAGGAGAACGTAGTAGGGAAAACCCTAGAAGAAGTGCAGGCGCTGGTTACTGCGGACCCAACCTTGATTGACAATAAAGGACAGCGGGCCAAAGTACTGCGTGAGATACTAGCACCTATACCCCCCGCATTTAAAGAGGCCCCACGTGACATTATCCTTGCAGAACCGGGACTTACCGATGGACCCGCAGCTACCGAACCTACCGTTTCTGAGCGAGCAACAGATGAGTCAAGCTTGGGCCTACCTGATGTCGCCGCTCCCATTGCTGACCCCACCGGAGAGCCTGCAGCATCTGAACAGTCGGGAGTGGTCAGTACTGGACTACCTGCTGGAGATGGAACTACTCCACCTAAGCGAAGCCGTGCACGTGCACTAAAACCTGTTCGAGCCGCCGAAGTACCTGTAGGAGCGGAGCTTACTAAATGGCGTAATACCAGCTCTGACGCAAAAGCTCCCGGCGCACTGGTTGGCAATGCCGAGGTAGAGGCGTTCCTGCATGCTATAGACACGCAAGATGCTGCCGGTGCGCAGATAGCCATTGACGATATAGCGCGAGTTCTACGTAGCCTGCCCGCAACGGGTAAGCAAGCTGCCCGCAGGTTTGTTAAGTACATGAATAAGCAGACGGATGGCGGCTTTGACGGCCCGTTAGATGCTGCGTTTACCCGTATTAGGGAAATCCCTAGCGGCTCTGGCGTTAACAAGGATTACCTTGAGCCTGTGCGCATTACCAAGGGTAACCAAGTCGTGCGGGGTAGTCAGCGTTTACTTGTCCCCATGAACGATGCGGCTGCTAGAGAGTATTTCTCGGAACGCAGGCTCGGCGAAACAGCGAGCGCGCTGGACACAATAGATGAGGCCGCACCGACAACCGCAACACCTCAAGCCGGTCAGCAGGAATTAGACTTCACTGCTACGCAACCCGAGCCCGAAGTACTCAGCCTTGGCGAAACTCCGGACCTGACTCAAAACATACCGGCAGTTGCACAAGGCGAACTAAGCCCGGGGTCTACCTCTACCACGACAATCGAACGCGCCGGTAAGACAACTACAACCTCAAAAACCACACCCAAGAAAGCCACACCTAAGAAAGCCACACCTAAGAAAGAGGAGCCCAAAAAAGAGGAGTCTGAGAAATCTACGGCAGACTCCGTCGCTTCATTTAAACAGACAGTGAAAGACAGTGAGCTTAATCGCGTGCCGCCCGGCCCAATTAGACGCGCTGTAAACATGATGTTTGAGGCTTTTGAAGACACCGCAGGAATTGACTTTGTAGATAAGTTTCGCACGTTGACTGTTGATGCTGGGGCTTCCGCGGAGCGACGCTTAAATGTGTTGTTTGACGGCGCTGTTCGCTCAGCCAAAGGCATCATCAACCCAATGGGGTTGTACCGCCAATCGCAAGATAGCAGTAAGCTCTTGACGGATTGGTTTATTGACGGCGCGCTTAAAAAAGAAGAGTTAACCAACCTCTACAGCACTGTTAAAGGTAAAAGCTCAATGAAAGCAGTGCTGGACATGGTCCAAGCATGGGGTAAGGCTAACGGCCTTGAGTTTAAAGATGCGTACAACACGCTTTCTAAAGTGCTTGAAGCCAAGCGTCTGGACTCGCTGCGCGAGGAAAACAAAAGCATTGCGGACCCTACGGAGAGGTACGGGATTAACCCACTCTCAATGGAGCGCTTGAAGAAAGACAACATTAGTGTAAATCAGCAGATAGACGAGGCGCTGGAGTTTGCCAAGATACATAAAAAAGAAGTTGATGCAATTCAAGACGCCATGGACGGTATTCGTTTTGACCTAATCGACGGCATGGTATCTACTGGCCGGTTAACTGCGGTGGACGGTGTTAAATGGAAAAAGAACTCAAACTACATTCCGTTTGACCGTATGCAAGAGTATGAAACTGCGTTCCGCACGCAAAAACGTACCGGTAAAGGTATCTCTCAAGCTGGCAAGCTGCCCAAGTTTCTCGGCTCAGACACGCGCGAAGTTGCCAACACCTTTGACAACTTTGTAAAGACTTCTGGGTGGATGATTGAGCAGACTCTAAAACAAGACGCTAACCTTTCTACACTCAAGATGCTGGAGCGTTTGGGTCAAGCTACTCGTCGCAAACTTAAAGGCACCATATCGGACACAAAACTAGTGCCCGCATTTGACAAGGGTGAGCAGGTCTACTACGAGATGCCTTCTCGCTGGGATGTCTTGGCGTTTAAAGACCTTTCGCCGCCAAAAGGTGCGATTATCAACTTCCTGTCCACTTTCTCTAACCTCTTACGTACAACTATTACGTCTCTGCCACCATTTGCGGTTCGTCAGCTTGTGAACGACATCCAACGGGGCTACGTTACATCCGGTCTTGAGCAACCATTAAAAATAGTGGGCCCCGCGCTGCGCAACTTTATAGTAATTAGCAAGGCCGAGCTAATGGGCAAGCGTCACCCGTCCGTACGTGAGTTTGGGCAAACGGGCGTTATTGGTGATTTCGACCTTAACACGCGTGACCCCATGGCCTCTATTCTGTATGACCTTGGCTACCAATCACGTGGAAAAGTAAAGGGCCTGTTAAGCCGGTTAGAGGGTATTACCCGTGCGTCTGACTTGGCGGTGCGTAAGGCGATTTACGATCAAACCATGGTTGAGAAGCAGGACGTACTGCTGGCTACTACTCGGTCTCGCGAGTTTATTAACTTCCGTAGGCGTGGGGCTAGTACTGTGCTGCCTGCCCTATCAAGCACCATTCCGTTCTTTAACGCTTACCTGCAAGGTATGGACGTGCTACTTCGCGCCGCCACTGGTAAATCTGCAGCCGCCGGGCTAGATAAATCCGCCGCAAAAAAGCTATTCTATACAAAGGTAACGCAGATGGCTGCGTTCTCAGCGCTGTACGCCATCATGTCTTCTGGGGAAGACTACTACGACGAGGCGGGTCTACAAGTTCGCCACAACAACTGGATGTTACCCGGCGGGATCAAGTTTCCAGTGCCAGAAGAATTGGGCGCAATCTTCAAGGTGCCTGCGGAGATGTTGGTCGAGTACTTCCAACGTAACGGCACGAACGAAGAGATGAAAGCCGCAGACGCAACCTTTACCGCACTGAAGTATGCGTTTGCTCAATACTCCCCAATCGGCGGGCGCATGACTCCAATCCCTGCCGCCATCAAGCCCGTCATTGAGGCGGTTACAAACTACTCGTTCTTTACAGGACGCGAACTGGAGGGTGTCTACCAACGCAGTCAACTTCTGCCATCACAGCGTACACGTGGTAACACCAGCGAGCTGGCACAGGCAATATCAAAGTTCACGGAGTCTTTGCTCGGCGAAAACAACGCCATCTCCCCCATCATGATCGACAACACACTGCAGGGTTACTTTGGCTCTGTGGCGGGCATAATCACGATGGGTACTGACCAGTTGATAAACCCCGACCGTATGGACCGCCCACTGCAGAAGTACTGGATGCTGAGTAACTTTCTATATGACCCAATTGGCAGTCGCCGCTTGGACGAATTCTATGAGTTGCGCAGCAAGACGTTTGGCGTAAAAGGTACGCTGGAAAAACTATCCAAGGAAGACCCCGATGCCGCATTAAAGTTTGCGAACGAGCACATAAACGAACTGGCGCTTGCGCAGGGTATCGGCTCGGCACTGGCGCAACTCTCCGACACGCGTAAGTACAAGAACTACTTGAACTCAAATATGGCGGCCCAGTCACTGGACCAAGAGGAGCGTGCGACCGGTATGGAAGAGACTCGCCGTATAGAGAAGGAGCTGGTAGGTTGGCTACGTGAAGTTCAATCGGATATGAACAAGGCTAAGTAACTCGCCAGACGCGCACACCATAGAGTCCGTACTCGCAACGATTGCGGGTCTCTATGCGTATGCGTAGCCATCTAGTGTACGGACGTAACGCCTTGTGTACGTCCTCTGCCTGCGCCGTTGTAGGTAAGAAAAAGGACGAGCCTTGTGTCAGCCTGTCCCACATTATGTAGAAGGTTACCCCTAGAAACGGGAACACGTTAATGTCCTCGCTCGGGATAGCTGGCTTCTTAAAGGGCTTGGTCTTCGTTAAACGCCGTCGATTCGATGCCAATTAGTGCTCCGTCAAAAATGTAACATCTCACGGGGATACCGCTCATGCTGCCTAGCGCTCCTGCACCAAGACGAGTCAGGTGCGACTTGCCCTCATGCTTGAGGTAGTTCAGCTTGGTCAGGTTCGCTATTGCACGCTTAACATCCACTGAGCGGCTTGAGAAGAACTTGCGAAACTCCGCCACCGGGATAGCCAACTCATTACTTGCGGGGTCATACCGCATCTTCAGCTCGCCCTTGGGCATCATGGCTGGTCTTTGCGGCGCGCCGCCTGCTGCGGAATACGGTGCTACCAATGCGTTGTTAATATTCGCATGGATAAACTGAGCCAACGTCTCACGTGCTACCGCCACAGGGTCGCTTACATCGGTACTGTGAACCAACTTACGCTGGGCAATCTCCACCTGCATGTACTGGTAGACACGCTTGATGTCGATGTTGTGCAGACCCAACCGCTGTGAGATGAGCGCGCCAGTAAAGCAAATCGTCAGTAAGCATGAGTAGAAACGGTCACGCTGGTCTAGCTTAAACTCACGGTCAACCTTCTTCTGCATGTCGGCCATCATCTCCATCACTTTGTCCATATTCTGGATGATGTAGTCAATATAGACAGGGCCAGCCACGCCGGAGTTCGTGCTCAGCTTAGAGAACACTGCGTCTATTTCTTCTTTGCTAGCGCCCATATACACGGGTACATCCAACTGCAACACACGGCGCAACTCACCATCAGACATATTCTTGTTCTGCATCAGCATGTCGATTACTGACGAGTTAGAAGAGGTGATAGTAATGTTGCACCAAGTGGTGGTGTTCTGACGCAGGGTGTTGGACTGCGCGTTCATACGGTTCTTACCGCGCCCATCCGTCACACCATAGGCCATGGCCGAAACCATCTCGGGCGTGTCGTTACTAATCTCGTCAATACAGGCCACGATGCTATTCAGCATGCCGACCAAGTGGTTCTTAGATGCCGCTGTATCAATTGGACGAATCAACAGTTCATCAGCCGCGCCGAAAATTGAGTTAGCCACCATCTGTGCCGTTGACTTACCCGCGCCAGACTCTGCGTTGTACAGGTGAACTAGAACGCCTTTAACGACTGGGTGATTCAACAGCTTCAACAAAGGTGAACCAAACCCGCAGAACAACGTGAATGCATGCGCCTCTAGCCCAACTCGGTCGTAGAAGTTGGCAATGGTTTTCCACTCTTCTAGAGTACCGGTTGGCTTGAACGCTGCCGCCATTTGTCTCGTTCCACTTGCGGGGGGAGCCAGTTTTGTACCGCTTGCGGTGTACTCAAGGTCGCCAACAACAAACCCAAGTCTGTCAGAGGTCCAACCCATCTGGTGGCGAGTCCGGTTAGCCGCGTATTGTGACTGCAGGCGGCGCAGTGAGGATGCAAAGTAGGCCATAAGCTCTTGTGTATGTTTTCCGTAAGTAATAACGCCGTTGCGCACTAGCAAGTCACGCAAGGTGTCGGGCTTCATGATGTCCTTGACGGAGCTGTAGAACCGGCGTAAGCCGTCCTTGCGCATGTGCAGGTTGATGCCTACCATCTCGCCTTCGCCGTCCCCATTAGTATCCGAGTCGTAAAACCGTTCAGTTAGATACAGGTCATCTCGGTATATTTCAACCTCCGTCTCGGTCTCGCCGTCAGCGGCTTTAACCTTCTTGAACACACCACCGTTCACACCACGAAAATATGGGTGGCCGTACGAGGGGACGCTAATCTCTCTAGACGCGTGGTCCTCATCTTCCGGTGCGGCAATAGTGTATTCACTTTCCGCAGTGAGCGGAGCTTCCGCAACAGTCTTACCCAGCATCAAAGGCGTACTGACGGTCTGCTTACAACCCTCACACCCAGCGCCATAGTTCTCTTTGTACCAGCTACACAGGTACGGACCTTTAGTCTCTGCTGCCTTCTCTTCCGTGGTCGTTGGCTCGTAGTCTGGGTGCGGACTAGACAACTTGTGGATAGCAATTACGCGGTCAGAGCAACGCGTAGCGATAGACAACGCGGCACGCCACAAAGGCTCCTCTAGCGTAGTTGACTCCCGCAGTGCCCGGTCGATCTGCGCACAGCCATTACCTTTCAGGCTGAGCTTGGCCAACTTCTTAAACGAACACTCAGGGTAGTCCCCAGCCAGTTCGCGTGATGTGTCATCCATGCCGAACATCTTTGCTGCGGATAAATCCACAGGCGGCGTAGGCAGGAGGCCTAACATTGTCTCGACATCTACAGGCTGACCCTGTGAAATGATTTGTACCGGACGGCTCTGGCCGTTCTTAAAATTAGCAGTGCCCGGCAAACGCAAAATACGAGCCGCGTCTGTAGTCACAGAAGGGTCGGCGTGCAAAGCTTGGGTGCTACATAACTGTTTTAGGGAACGGGCCATAGGCTTCCATTCTTCAACAGTCACATCGCGAGTCAGCGGCCAATATACGTGCAGGCCGCCACCAGAATTTACAAGAGTAGGCGTGGGTAATCCCGTTGCCGTAATAAATGCAGAGAGCGCTTTAGCGCCGTCCGCTTGGTCGATGTAGTCTTTCTTAGGTCCGCAATCAATATCAAGGAACAAAGCGCGAAGGAACTGGACATTGGGTAATTTACGCATGCCTTGGTCATCATAAGATGCCATTGCAAAATACGCGTCTACACCCGTAGAGTTATGCCCGTCCGCAACCGCCTCGACTTCCTCAAGGGAATCGTAAAACGTCTGGTGAACCACACCACCGCGAATACCAACGGCGCAATACCTGCCACTCGTAGGTAAGATGGAGCGAAGAAAATCTGTCACATGCACTCTTTCAGAAAAGAGGATAGAAGGGTGGCACTAGGTGCCACCCTTTGGACGACATCACTTGTAGTATCGGGAAACGAATTTCTCAATAGCCGCAAGGTGAAGACGTGAGCGTGGAGCGGAACTACCGGTCAGCCAGTTGTACACGGTCGCCCGAGTAACACCCAACTTATCTGCTACGAACATCACAGGATATTCTTTTAGTAGAAGTAGCGCCGCCAAGGTTTTTACGGGCTCGGTAAGAGCCGCACGTTCCACACGCCGCAAGAAGTGGACGCTATGTCCACGCCCTGAATTAATCTTCATCGTCAGTCAACCACTGGCTCAACACGTCCTCTGCGGCTTTGCCAACTTTCGCTGGCTCTGCTTTTTGCTTTGGACGAATAACCGGCTCGTCTTCTACATCCTCCACTGGCTCTTCCACTTTAGCTTTCTTCGCTACTACTGGAGCTTGCGTGAACGCCGCTGGTAATGCGGGTGCATTGTCTTTCTTAGGAGCAAAGCGCAATTCCAATGCCGCGCGGACATCGTCAGTTGTACTCTGAGCCTTAGCGACATTCCACTCCTGCTCACTCAACGGGCGAACTGCACGGAACTTCAACACTGGCACTGCTTCGCTTGTATCAAAACGAGCTTCGGTAACAACGCCTGTGATTGGAATACCGTGACCGGACAAGAATTTACCGTACGCTTGTAGTGGCATCTTGTCGCCATCAGGACGACCAAACAAAGACTTAGCCGGAACCGTCAGACGGTACACATTGCCACTGATGTCGTTTTCTAATGTCACCGCGATACGTTTGCTGAATCGGCATGCACGCGCTTTGCCTTCGCCTGAACCTTCGATGTTTTGCGGGCATGTACCGCAGTTAACACTTTGGCGAGACTCGGCAGCCACTTCTTCGTTGGGCACGATACCTTCAGAAGACCAGCATGATGGGCGGATGTCCTTGCCTTCTTCGTACTTCTCAGCGTAGAACGTACGCTGTGTACCTTTACTAGTCGCGATAATGACCATAGACATCGAACGCTCTTCGTTCTGCCCGACTTGTTCACCACCAACCATCATGCGCCATACACCACCTCTAATGGAGATGCTCTTACCGCCGGAGTTACCAGCAAGTTCGCGGGTCGCCTCATCAGCGACGTTACGGAGGTAGTCAGGGATTACTGAACCGGACTGAAACAGACTAATATTACTCATGGTATTTCCTTTAAACAAGTTTTAATTTGCACGCGAACGAGTGACCGTAACAGCATAACGTGAGACTACGTTAGTACCTTCGGGCAGCAAGTCTGGGCGCTGGTTTATGAATTCTGCGAAAGCGGTTTGGCTGAGTCGTCTCTCAAGAAGTTCGGGTACACCGTGCTCCTTAACAAACTCATACATCCGTCCCCAGTCGCTCGTGTCATAACGGGTTTTGACCGAACGCTTGAAAGAACCGAACTCGGTCTTCCCGCCATCTTGGCCAGTATCTTTACACAACTGCAGAAGCTCTTGCTCAATTACATCGAGCTGTACCTGCAGAACATCAATTATTTTTTTAGCTTCCGTTTCGGCTTCGCGCTTTGCGTCCCGAATCTTAACGTAGGCTTTTATCAGCTTCTGTACGTCCATTCTCTTTCTCCTTATAGGTATGAGCGGGGGCTCACATAAAGCAGTGTTTTCATCCACCAACACTACGGCGCTAACCCGTATCTCCCCCGCCCATGAATCAAATTATACACTGTCAATCCTTTGAGTCAAGGACTTTCTATTTCTTGTTTGTAAAGTTCTACAAGGTCCATGTGCATGTCGATCTTTTGCCCCAACATAACGTACATCCGCTTCTCTACAGGCGACCCTTGCAGGTGGGTGACTGTAACCTTATTCTTCTGCCCTTGGCGGTGTGCACGCGAATTTGCTTGTAAATAAATCTCGGTGGAGCTTACTGGACCCCACCACACTACTTGGTCAGCGCGAGTCAACGTGATACCGTGCGCAGTCGCTTGCGGAACCATTAACAAGATACGCACGTTGTCTTCGGTTTGAAAGTCCTTAATAATCTCGGCTCGGTTCGGTGCTGATATTCCCCCGTGGATTGTGGCTGATGTATACCCTGCCGCACGAATCTTATCTTCCACCAACGTCAACGCGTGGCGATACGGTATAAACACCAATACCTTCTGGTCGGTTTGGTCGATCACATCCACCAGCGCCTTGAATCGGTTAGCCACATCAAACTCCACCACGTCCCTATCGTCCGTATACACCGCCCCTTGTGAAATCTGCAGCAGCTTGTTCAGCATCGACGCGGCGTTCACTGCGGTAATCTCAGCGCCAGCGGCTAGCGCCACCATTTGCTGCTTAATGTTTGTGTAGTACTTACTCTGCTGGGGGGTCAATGGTACATCTCTAACCGAGTACAACAGGTCAGGCAGGTCTAGGCACTCTTCCTTAGTGAACCGAATCGCTGGCTGTAAGGCTTTATGTACGACGGCCTTGGAGTCCTGCTTTGGCACCCACTTGTACTGCGTAATCTTAACCATGACTTGATCCCGAAACTTTCCATAGAACATCGGCACGGTGCTAGGGTTAACCAGCTTGGCCAGACCATACGCATCAAGCGGTGACTGAGAGGCCGGTGTGCCCGTCATAAGCCACAACCTAGTAGTTGGGTCCGTCAGCGCCGCGATCGACTTCCAGCGGTCTGTCTGCACGTTCTTAATGGCGTTGGCTTCGTCCACAATAATCAAATCAAACCCGCCCGCCTTCAGCTCCTTCTCGACTACCTTCACACCGTCAAAGTTGATGATGACAAATTCGTAGTCCTTGCTGAGGACTGCCTTGCGTTGCTCCCTACTGCCCTGCGCAATAGCACATGAGCGGTGCATGACAATCTTGAACAAGTCTGAGCGCCACGCGGTATCCATAATAGATACGGGGCAGACAACCAGTACCCGTTTGATTAGCCCCTTGTTCATCAGGTAGTCGGCAGCCCATGCCGCCGCAGCGGTCTTACCCGTACCCGCCTCGTTAAACACAAAGCAGCGGGGGTGCGTGGCTAAGAAAACCGCGGTGTCCCTCTGGTGATCGAACGGGGTGTACATACCGGGCCACTTGTACCGTCCCAGAATGGGATGAGGTACATCTTTGATGCCGAGGTTACGCAGAATCCGCATCTCGTCCAAGTCCCAATGAACCATGACTTTTGATACGCCATCGTTCTCGTCAAGGATGTGGCTCTTAGGTATGAGCGCAGTGATTTGTGACGCCTTCCGTGTATTAAACACGAGCGCCCTGTCTTGCAGGATTTCCATATACCACCAATATAACAAACACACAAAAAGGGCCCGGAAGCGAACTTCCGGGCTAAATTCCAACAAGGATAGAACCGTCGGCGGAGAAGGCCGACAACTAATCTTACCCTACCTATCGCCGCAGCGTTAGGATTTTTTAGTTTTAATCGCCCCTGTTTTGGTACGGGGGAAACTCCGATTGACATTCTTACTTACAGCGCGTAGGTTACTCGCGGCGGTTGAACCGCCCTTTGACAACGGCTTCTTATGGTCTACGTCCATGCCGTCTCCCTTGGAGACTCGGCCTTTCTTCATCAACTGACTGCGGGCAGAGTTTCGCTTGGCGCGATTCTTCTTCTGGTCCGGGGTGCCTTGGTACTTGTCGTACTCGGCACGGTAATCTCTTTTAGCATTAGCCATGGTTTTCACAAGATTCAACTGGGCAAAATCTGCACAGCGCGGAAGCGCGAGGATTCCATACCCCGTGCGTCAATGCTGCGTTGATACCGTCCGCTCTGCCTGCCCACTTTGACAGAATCTCAGGTAGTTCTGCCCTAGTGTACTTGGCTTTAATGACATCGCCAACTACCAGAAACAGCAGTGCCCCCTTGACAACTTGGACTTCCGGGTGGTGCACAAACGTCATGGCCGCCATCAACTCCAACTGCCCCTTGTCTGCATACTTGCTTGACTTCCCGGTCTTGTAATCCACAACAAAAGCGGTCTCCTTAGCATCATCTACCAACAGGTAGTCTGGGACACCTCGGAACCACGCATCAGCCGCAAAGAAGTCTGTGGGGCGAAAGTTAGCGGTAATAGCCATCTTGCGTTCGCAGTACACGATTCCTTCCATATGAGCCAGCGGCTCGGCAAACTTTTGGAACTGTGCGAACTTGGGGGGTATCGCTACCCCGTCCTGCACGTAGTCCTCGAGTGCTTTGTGTACGGCAGTACCGTACAGCGTAGCGTCAGTGTCTTTCGATTTAAACTGTTTGAGAATCCGAACCGTATGAAACCTGCGAGGGCAGCCCTCAAAATCTTTAATTGAGGAATACGAGTGCACGAGTGCCATAGAAACAACCTGTAGTTCTTTGAGTTTTATAGTATAACGCTATCCGCCATAGCTATCCCCTACATCTGATTCACACCCAAGGGGTAATCCTTTGGCCCAGCTTGGCTGCCACGACATGCACGTCTCAATGTGCGCCTTCGCTTCTTCCTCCTCCTCGCGCTTAGCCAGCGCCCCCACCGAGTCGTGTACGGTTAACGCCACCTTATACCGCTGAGCAACACGCAGCATCTGCTCGGCCACTACGCAACGGGCTACTGCTTGGGTAAAGTTTTCCACGATTTTCCCGCCGTATATGTACGTCTTGATACCCTTGGACATATACGTCCACTGGTCGCGTCCTTTCTCCTCGTCAAACGCCTTCGCTAGACCCGGGTACTGGACAAATAGCCCACTAGGCAACGTCAGTCCTGAGCCCGGCACCGCATTAATAACGCCCGGTACATCAACCTGAAACGTCTGCCCCATGCGTAGCGCCTCCAACGCCTCGTCCGCTTTGTACCATAACTCTTTTATGCGAAAGTTCGATGCGCGGTATGTATCAATCATGCGCTTGGCTTCTTCTAACTCGACCGTAACCCCCGCCTGCGTCTTCAAGAACGCCTGTAGCTTGTGATGCCCAACGCCAAAACCGGCACCGAGAATAACCACCTTGCCTACCTGACGCTGCTGCTTATCTATCTTTTCCCGAGGAGTGTCGTAGATTGCCTCCGCCATAATTTTGTACACGTCTTCCTTGTTAGTAAACGCCTCAATCAAGTCTGTCTGGCCAGCTAGCCACGCCAAGGTACGAGCTTCAATCTGAGCCGAGTCGCAGTCAATAAATACATAGCCTTCGGGCGCTCTGATCGCCTGCTTAATCTTCTTCGCGTTAGCCCCCCGGCTCGGCAGGTTCTGCAGGTTTATCTTATCCTGACCCGACCACCGCCCGGTGTGCGCACCGTAGTACCGCAATGGAACTGGGAACGCGCCTCGGTCAGCCATGTCAATAAATCGCTTGGTACGTGTCTCCTCAATGGTGGACTTGTTACCTAAACGTGCCGCAACAAGGGACTGAATACGGTCATCCTCATGCTCCGTCAACGCCTGAAACTCCTCGTCTGTCTTGGCGAACGCGTATGTTTGCTTACCTGTGGTCGGGCTGGTTTTCATTGGCGGCTCTACACCGTAGTTCTCCAGCAGTGTTGCAAACTTCGGGTTGGACATGAGCAACTTCTTAACGTCCTCGTCCTCATCCGCTTTCAGGATTCTACGCACACTATCCAGTAGCAATTCCTTGCGCGCCAGCACGTCATCGTAGTGGTCTATCAAGTGCTCCTTATCTAACACCAACGCAGGTTCTGTAAACATACGCAGGGTTAAGTCGATGAGCTTTAGCTCCTTCTTGGGGAACCCCATCTCCATGTAGATGTTGAACAAGCCATACGTCAGCGACACATCATTGCAGCAGTAGGAACCGTACCTCGCCAGCTCCTTCGCAGTGAAGTCATCATAGTGTTTACCCAGCGCGTTCAGAACCTCGTCGCCTTTTACCCCGATACGAAACCGCTCTGCCTGTTTAGCTAGTGAGTGCGCCCGCTCATGTGGGTACAACGCGCGAGACATACCCAGTGTGTCCGCCCATGCCATCGGCTTGATGCCGTAACGCCACGCCATGATTGCCCCATCGAACGCGGTGTTCTGCGCCACGACCATCGCATCAGACCAATCAATACTGGCAAGGTGGGCGGCTACTTCATGCTTGGGGAACCATACTGGCGGCTCGTTGTTAATCTGTGTCGCTACCCCAATCGTCTCGAACTGGGAAGAGCGTACGTACTCTTCGGTTGTTAATTTGGTGAGACTAAACTGTCGGTCGTAGTACGTCTCAAAGTCAATCGTTATTAGCTTCATCTAGAATCTTCTCGTAAGGGTGATAGTTGTGCACAGCGTTATGGATGTCAGCGAGGCACGTGTGCAGGTAGTCAAGGTTCTTCTCGTTAATAACGAGGGCCAAGCCGCCAGCCTTATCAATCTTTCGCAGGCTGAGTACTTGGATACCTGTTGGTTTGTTGTAGCCAGCTTTCGCCTCGATTCCAATGAACCGGCCATCAAGGCAGGCGAGTATATCTGGGGTTCCGTTTGCTGCGTACATACCACCGATGTAGTTTACGGCGTATGCGCCAGCGTCTTTAAGCGCTTTGTGTATCTTCGCTTTTACTTTGGCTTCGGGTGTTGCGGCCATGAGTTCTCCTTTGTTAGGGGTGGGGGGATATGTAGATTCGGTGCCCCCCTCACCGTGTGGAGAATGGAGCTACTTGCAAAGATCACTGTCTATGTGGACAAGTAGCACCCCCAAAACATGTTCGCATCTACAAGGCTTGCATGCGTTGGGCAGATTTTCACCACATAGACTGAACCTCTTCTAACTTTTGCATGTAGTGTTTGGTCTTGCCTGCATCGTCTGTGCCTGCCTTACGTCCGGCGCGCAGGCTGTACTTGATGATGTTGCCCTTTAGGAACCCAACGAATTCGTCGTGCGTCAGCACCGCTTCCATTACAGCCCACGGCTGTACCGCCATCTCTGTGTAGTGCGAACCGCCGTGCTGTATATCATCGGCGCCACGGTATAAGGCGTCAGTAAGAATCTTTGTCGTCATGGGGGGTCTCCGGTTTGTGTGGGGTGGGTAGCGCAAGGACGCTCATTAAGGCTCGTCGCAAGATGCCGTTTTCTTCCCTTAATTCCGCTACCAAAAAATCAAGCTCGCGTTCTGTTTCAGTCATCGTCGTCGTCCTCATCGCAGTACATATCTTCGAACTCAAGGTATATAGAGGTCAAAGCGCATATGACGCTCGCCATCTCTAAATTTTCGCGCATGGCAACGTGCGCCAATGCGGTAAGGAGGACGTTCACCTGCTCATCACCCGCTCCCGACACACCCAACGTGAGGGTGATCTTGCGGTGTGCTGACTCCCTAGCAGCGGGTGTTACGTTTAGCTCGCGGCGGTGTCCGCTCATATAAACCCTTTAGTGTGTAGCCAAGGCCCACAGGAACCCTGTGGTGGCTGAAATAATCATAACCGCAATTAGCGTCAATCCGAGTCTATATACGTCAATCATGTGTTCTTCTCCTTATTTAAACACCACTAGGGCAGATGGAAATGGGGCGCTGTTCTTGTGCCCCCCAAACTTTAAACGCCCTTTTATGAAAGTCACATCGCCGTGTATGGCGTAGTCGTGCCACCACCTAGTATCGGTTCGTGCGGGGACAAGGCAAACGACTACCGTGCCACTGCCAGCAGACTCCTTAGCCTTCTTCATCCACTTACCGATCTCTCTGCCGTATGGCGGGTTCATCCAACACTTACCAACCCAATGCTGGCTCAAACCGTCATCTTCTTTTGTGAAGTAGTCGGGGCACTTTGCATTTTTAGGTGTAGCGCACACGTCTAGGGTGAAAGGCCCGAACAGTTTGTCGTACTCATCAAAGAACGCTTGGGGGGTTTCCCATAAGTCGGTGGTACTAGTCATCAACCCTTTGTTTATTTTGGTCATGTGTTCTTCTCCTTTGGGGGTACGGGGGTCTGCGGCTTCATAGCGTCTGCATACCCACGCTCATACTCTTTGCGTAGCAGTTCTTCGGGCTCCCACGGTAAGGGCGTACCCGCGTGTTTGTATGCTTCGGCACGCCACATGGACGCGCTCAGTTTATATCGTTCGCAGTCGTTGCAAGTCATTTCTTTCTCCTGTGATATTTATAAAAAACGTGAAACCCAATTACTTCAGTCATTTCCAACCTGCCCGCCCACTGCGGGTAAACAGCTATTGTGTGGTAGTGCGTTGACTTTCTCGTGTTGTCCTTCAATCGACCCGCTATCGCCCTTGCCACGACTCGTTGCACTTTCTGTGTGTACGCCACCAGCTTTGGGTTCCGCGCTCTGTAATCGTTAGCCCAGCTAAACTGTTTGCTTTGATACACAACTTTGCAGATAGAATTCGGCCAGCGCTTACTTGCGACTCGGTTTAAGACTACGTTAGCTACCGCCCTGATACCCGCCAGACTTTCGCCACGTGCTTCGTAGTGCAGATTGTCAGCCAAGCATTTTGCCTGCTTGCTGTACGGCACGGCCATTACTGATGTTGGTAGCATCAACAAAGCCAGTAGTAACTTAAACACTGCCTCTTGCGCGCACGCCGTCGGCGCACCAGTTGGCGGCAACCATCTCAGGAGCATCGTCTGCGTGTCTGTAACGGGCCACGATTTCGTCACACACCTTTGCACATGCCTCTCGTTCTGCCTCAATCTCACGTTGCATATACTCAACCATAACCGTACCAAACTGGCTGGGCTGGTTCTCAGGGTCGGTGATCAGTTGCATCATTGCCTCACGCGCCTTTGCAATAACTTCTTCGCTGTTCATTTGTTCTTCTCCTGTAGTTTGGCTTCAATGGCTCGGGCGAAGGAGTACATTTCGCGAGTCTCTTGATACCCCGCAGTGTTGTGTATCTGTTCATCCGTTAGCCCTACCCAAGGCTTATGTACCTGCGCTTTTGTGGCAACGTAATCCGCACACAACTCTTCCATTGACATGGTACGCGGGTCAGTCCAGCCCATTTTGTATTGCTCGGTCATGTCTTACTCCCTGCTCTGATTGCAACTCGTTCCATCGCGTCGCCGTAGCTCATACCTAATGCTTTGTCTATCAACAACAAAGACGAATCAATGATTTCGTCGTAAACGCCGGGTTCTACTTCTTTGATGACATTCAGCGTAATCTTTGCGTCTTCCAACGCTTCAATGTCTGCACTGCTTACTTGGTACAGCAAGTCAATATCTTCTTGGATGGTGTCAAAGTACGGTTTGATGGGCTTGAGTGGTTTTAACCTATCAAACATTCTTTGACCAAGTTCGTAAAACTCTTTATCTTTACCCGTGGTGTTGTCGATGGTCATGTGTTACTCCTCATCGTCCAAGAACTCTTGTCGCTCCTCAGCGGACATCTCAGCAAGGGTCTGAAAGTGGTTCTCACCGCAGCATTGAAACCGTGCCTTCTCTTGTCCGCAGTAGCAACAGTACTGTGTACCGTCTGCCATCATCTCTTCTTGTGTCATGTTTGCCTCGCTACGTATTCGTGTTGGAGCCAAGCCAGCGCTCCGAGTTGTTGATAAACATCTTGATGATAGTCACACCACACCGCCATCCGCAGACCGTCGTTGGTGAAACCTGTACCGATAAACGACTGTAGTTGACCACTCTCTGCCATCTCCAGCACATTTTTAATGGCGTCGACTATATCCTGATTCGGCTTGCCGGGCTCAAGCTCGGTTCCGCTTAGGGTAACTACGTTGGTCATATGTTCTTCTCCTGTATGGGCGTCGCCCGTTTATATTTAATCTCGTCATGCACAATCTTGACGGCTCGTTCCATGTCTCGGACTGTGATGACCTCAAGCTGTGCGTCGTGCAGTTCCATGGCCGTGTTGAGCGCGTCCATCTCAGCGGCTACTGGTACAAACTTGTTAGCCTCTACACCTCTAGCACCCACCGAACGCAACGCCCGCAATCCCGCATCAACAACCCCACGGTACTCTTCGCCAAACCCGAGTCGCCACAAGGACTCCAT
>Ga0222706_1000097_pt1 | contig 30544 bp, 27 predicted proteins | sample AntAcemetage1572_FD_179829 | JGI IMG/M metagenome (GOLD analysis project Ga0222706, IMG submission 179829) | Saline water microbial communities from Ace Lake, Antarctica - #1572 | ecosystem: Environmental > Aquatic > Non-marine Saline and Alkaline > Saline | place: Antarctica: Ace Lake...
TGTCCTACAATCTGCCTGCGTAGCGACTCACTGAAGGACCGCTTTTGCTTAATTTCATAGCTGTTTTTCATCTTGTTTGGATTTGCAAACCCCAACAAAATGTGACAACTTTATTCAGGTACGATCAGTTATCAGTTGTCGGTTATCGGGAGTTTCAGAAAGTAGTGGTCGGAGAGGGGAATAAGGGATTTTCAAAAGTAGGGATTTGTGTAGTCTTTGGATTTTTTATCTACAGTTAATTTTTTTGAGCTTATATGAATGATTTATCACTCATTAATGCCAAAAAACTAATTTAACGTATGATAAATCATTCAAAAAATAATTGATTGATTGTATGAGATATCATTCATTAAGATGCATATTTGATTTTAACGAATGATATTTCAGTCATGGATTACAATTAATTAAGTGATACGGCGATCCTTCAGCGCATAGGAGCTTTTGTAAAGCACCACCGTATGGATCAAAATAAGTCTCAAGATAAGTTGGCTACTGCTGCTGGGATCAGTCGCTCTACGCTCAGTTTGTTGGAGCGTGGCGAAAAGGTCAATCTGATTACTTTGATTCAGGTACTTCGGGTCTTGGATCAGTTGCAGTGGCTGGCCTCTTTCGAGATCAAGCAGACGATCAGTCCGATCGAATACCTCAAGGTTCAAAAGAAATACGAGCGTCAGCGGATTCGTAATTCCCATGATATTGCAGCCGATAATCCACCTTCCGAATGGTAGAGGTAGCAGAAATCTGGATTTGGGATCAACTGGCCGGAGTAGTGCTTTGGGATGATGCGGAGCAGCTCGGAAGCTTTGAGTTTGATTCTAATTTTCTCCAATCAGGATTGGATATTTCACCGATTAAAATGCCTCTTGGGCAGGGAAAGCATATTTATTCTTTTCCAGAACTGCGAAAATCCCGTGGAGATGTATTTGATACCTTCAAGGGTTTGCCGGGTTTGCTTGCGGATATGCTTCCCGATAAATATGGGAATCAACTCATCAATACTTGGCTGATCCAAAACGGTCGCCAGGCGGATAGCTTAAATCCTGTGGAGCAACTTTGCTTCATCGGCAAGCGCGGTGTAGGCGCATTGGAGATCAGACCTTCACTTCGACAGGATTCGGGAAAAGCCACTCATCTGGAAATCGACAGTCTGGTCCATATTGCGGGGAAAATTCTTAATTCCAGAGAAAATTTTCAATCAGCCCTTAGTCAAGAAGAACAGACTGCCTTGTCCGATATTCTCAAAATCGGTACTTCTGCCGGTGGTGCACCAGCAAAGGCGGTGATTGCTTTTAATCCCAAAACAGGTGAAGTGAAAAGCGGGCAAGTCAAAGCTTCAGCTGGGTTTTCATATTGGATCATCAAGTTTGACGGGGTTCATGACTCGCAGTTTGGAGCCTCGGCGGGCTATGGTCGAGTGGAGATGGCTTATTATAGGATGGCATTGTCCGCAGGAATAGAGATGAGTGAATGTCGTTTACTGGAGGAAAAGGGCCGAGCGCACTTTATGACTAAGCGCTTTGATCGCCTGGATACCGGTCAAAAAATACATATGCAGAGTCTTTGTGGCTTACGACATTTTGACTTTAATCAGGGAGGTTTTCACAGCTATGAGCAGGTATTTGAGGCGATGCGAATGCTACGGTTGAGTTATCCAGAGGCAGAGCAGATGTTTATCCGGATGGTCTTTAATGTCTTGGTGCGCAACTGTGAAGACCACACCAAGAATTTTGCTTTCCTTATGGATCAAACCGGGAAGTGGTCGCTGTCTCCCGCTTATGATATTTGCTATGCCTATCGACCGGGAATCCTTTGGGTAAGCGCACAATCTTTAATAGTCAATGGAAAGCGTGAGAATATTACTGATACTGATTTTTTGGAGGTGGCTCGACAGATGAATATCAAAAAGCCAGAGGCTAAAATTGAATCTGTGAAAGCTGCTGTTCGACGTTGGAATGAATTTGCTGAGGAAGTGAACGTAGAGCCAAAGCTTAGAGATGGGATAAAGGAGACGCTTTTGGTTTGATGCGATTTGGTATTACGTAATTTACGTTACGTGAATTGCGCAATGGAAATTGAATTAAGCAACTCAAGCCATTCATCTTTTGGGATCAATCAGAGATAACCTACCGCTTTATACATGGCAATCCCAATCCATTCTTTAAAAAGCTTGTGCCAATAGGCAATCGATTCGACATCCGGGTAGATCAGAGAAGGAATATCGTATTTGACATCATGGGAATAATAATCCACTGGAAAAGTTAGCGTTTTCAAGCCTAATTTATCAAAACAACCTTTTGCCCGATACATGTGAAATGCAGAAGTAATTAATATGAATTCCTGCTCTGTTGAAATACCGTTTTGCGCTAAAAACTCTTTGGTAAGCACCGCATTTTCCCTCGTGTTTTTTGCCTGGTCTTCGATCAAAATAGCTGATTCAGGTACTCCAGTCATTAATAAAAACCGCTTCAGCAACTTTGCCTCAGTTTGTGAATTGACAGGATTTAGCCCTTGACCACCTGTAATCAAGATTTTTTTGATTTTCCCTTCTTGATACAGCTGAAGTGCATGCGTGATTCGGTCCGCTCCTTTATTGAAAAAAGTCCGGTCGTAAGCCGTCTTGCTGAGGTTCGTGACTCCAGTAAGTACAATGCCTATTTCGTGATTTTTGATTTCATTGAAAGGCTTGAATTCAGGTTCCCAAACCTGCATTGCTTGATTAGCGATAAACTGATTGGAGAAAAACCAGAGCAGAAATATCCCAGACCAAAGACAGCTTTTTCCCCATTTTCTTTTGATAAAAAAAGCACCTGCGACAATCAAAATGATCGTGATCGTTAGTGGCATTGCCAAAAAACTCAGAAACTGGGAAAGGTAGAAGAACATGGGGCAAAGAAAAGATAAATAGTCTCATCCCGATAATTTTCGAGACAAATTCAATCTTCAATTATCAATTGGTTCCTTTTCTGAAAATTGAGTATTGTCCGTTGATTTTTGATCATTTAAGATTTTTCTGCCGCGGTTCGTTGAGACACTAACCGGAATTGATGATCGTGTATTTGCCATTTGTGATAATCTGCCTACCGGTAAGGCAAACAGGCAGGCAGGCAGGCAGCGAGACCTACTAAATTCAATGTTCAATAATCAGGTGGACCACTCTTGAGATTGATCATTTCTAATTCCTTTCTCGAACAATTAGAGGAAAATAATTCTTTCATCTTCACAGTTTATTTATTGATGTAGGAAAGTTATTTTTGACTATGACTTCAAATCACCCAAACCTATTGCCATTACTGCAGGATTTAGCTTCCAAATTGGAAGGTAGTCTGAATTTTGATTCGTTGACCAAAACGCTGTATGCTACTGATGCATCGGTCTATCGGGAGATGCCCTTAGCTGTAGCTTTTCCCAAGTCGAAGGTAGATATCCAGAAATTAATTCAGTTTGCCACTGAAAATGGTACTTCTTTGATCCCTCGAACTGCTGGGACTTCTCTTGCCGGACAATGTGTAGGCAATGGCATTGTGGTGGACGTTTCTAAGCACTTCACCAAAATACTGGAATTTAATAAAGAAGAATGCTGGATCCGCGTGCAGCCTGGTGTGGTTCGGGACGAATTAAACCGTTTTTTGAAGCCTCATGGATTATTCTTTAGCCCAATCACTTCCACAGCCAATCGCGCGATGATGGGTGGAATGGTTGGAAATAACTCCTCAGGGACCACCTCCATCGTTTATGGGGTGACCCGAGATAAAGTAATTTCACTCAATACCATTCTCAGTGATGGAAATGAGGTCGTTTTCGGGGAAATCTCTCAGGATGATTTTGCTCGGAAATGTTCCTTGAATACGCTTGAAGGTACCTTGTATCAACAGGTTTTTGATGAACTTACTAATCCGGAAAATCGTGAGGAGATTCATTCCCAATTTCCCAAAAAATCAATTCACCGTCGAAATACAGGTTATGCTGTGGATGAATTGCTGAAGTCTGAGCTTTTCGAAGGTCAAGAAAAATTCAACTTTTGTAAGCTTCTGTCAGGTTCGGAAGGTACGCTGGCATTTACCACTGAAATCAAAATCAGCCTTGACCCACTTCCTGATCCGATTGAGATCGTAGTGGCAGCGCACTTTGAAAGCATCCAGCAAAGTATGAAATCCGCTCAAGTAGCGATGAAGCATCCAGCTACAGCAGTCGAGTTGATGGATAAGATCATCTTAGACTGCACCAAGGAAAGCATTGAATATGTCAAAAATCGCTATTTCGTAGAGGGTGATCCAGCAGCCTTGCTGATGATTGAGTTTAGGGGAAAGACGCTAGAGGAAGCGATGGCAAAAGGAGAAGCATTGATCGCTGACTTGAAAGCCGGTGGTTATGGCTATGCCTTTCCGATCATCGAGCCGGCAAAGGTAGCTTCAGCATGGGCACTTCGGGCTGCTGGTTTGGGTTTGTTGGCAAATATTCCCGGTGATTCAAAAGCTGTCGCCTGTATCGAAGACACAGCTGTGGATATCGAAGACCTAGCCGATTATATCGATGAGGTGGATGAGATGATGGAGGGCTTCAATCAAAAGCCAGTACACTATGCTCATGCCGGAGCCGGAGAGATTCACCTACGACCGATTTTGGATTTGAAGAAGTCCGCCGATGTGGAAGAGTTTTATAAGATTTCTGAAGCCTCTGCAAGATTGGTGAAGAAGTATCAAGGTTCGATTTCAGGCGAACATGGTGACGGTCGAGTTCGTGCGGCCTTTATCCCGTTGATGGTAGGGGAAAAGAATTACGAACTTTTCCGCAGGATCAAATACAACTGGGATCCGAAAAATATCTTCAATCCGGGAAAAATCGTAGACGCTGCTCCGATGAATCAGTTTCTTCGCTATACGCCAGATGTGAAAACTCCTGAGCATAAAACGCTTTTGGATTTTTCAAGCGTTGGTGGCATCCTGAGATTGGCTGAGAAATGCAATGGTACCGGAGATTGCCGCAAGCTCCCTGAATCAGGGGGAACCATGTGTCCGAGCTACATGGCTACGCGAGATGAAAAGGATACCACCCGAGGTCGAGCTAATGTACTTCGTGAGTTTTTGACATTGGATAAAAAGGAGAATGCCTTTGACCATCCGGAGATCAAGGAAGCAATGGACCTTTGTTTGTCCTGCAAAGGCTGTACTTCCGAATGTCCTTCCAATGTGGACATGACGAGTATGAAGGCTGAGTTTCTTTATCAATACCAGAAAACGCATGGTATTCCACTTCGCTCAAGAGCTTTTGCCTATATCAATCAATTGAATCAGTTGGGTTCGATTGTGCCGGGAATCGCTAATTTCTTTTTGAGCAATTCATTTACCAGCGGATTGATGAAGTCATTTCTAGGAGTAGCTCCAAGTCGAAATCTTCCGGAAATCAGCGCAGTTAGTCTACGGAAATGGTATGCTAAAAATTACCATTCACTTCCAAGTGTAGGGAAGACTATCAAGTCGGTTTATTTCTTTGTCGATGAATTCACTAACCATAATGACACCGCAGTGGGAATCAAGGCGATTTCACTGCTGAAAAAACTGGGCTACGAGGTGAGAATAGTCGATCATCAAGAAAGTGGTCGATCTGCGCTATCCAAGGGGCTTCTACCAAAGGCAAAAAAACATGCTGAAGCGAATGTTCGGATTTTCGATAAACTGATTGATGGAAATACGCCCTTGATCGGCTTGGAACCTTCGGCGATTTTGAGTTTCCGAGATGAGTATCCAAAAATCGTGTCTGCTGATTTGGTGCCTGCGGCAAAAAAGCTAAAGTTTCATGTGAAGTTGATTGATGAGTTTTTGGGACAGGAGATCGCTGCCGGGAATATCAAATCGGATTCATTCACGAGCAAAAGCCAAAAAATCAAGCTCCATGGGCATTGCCACCAAAAGGCACTTTCCTCGATCAATTGGACTCAAAAATTACTTTCTCTTCCAAGTAATTATGCGGTGGAGGTTATTCCAAGCGGTTGTTGCGGAATGGCCGGAAGCTTTGGCTATGAGGTGGAGCATTACGAAGTTTCCCAACAAGTGGGGGAGTTGGTGCTGTTTCCCGCGGTACGAAAAGCCGACACAGATACGTTGATTGCAGCGCCGGGGACCTCTTGTAGACATCAGATAGCGGATGGTACTGGCCGAAAAGCAAAGCATCCGGTGGAGATTCTTTGGGAGGCAATCAACTAGTTCTTTATAAGCTATTTATAGTCTATGACGAAAGGTTTTTGAATTTGGAATTGGCTTTCAGCCTATATCTTTTACCTTTCTGAAATGCTTATTTTTGAGAGTACAGCTATGAATTAAATTTTGAATCTATGGCAACCAAAGAATATAGAATTCCGCAAAAAGAAAAATTCAGCTTGTCCACTTTAAACGAACCAGATGGACGTTCACTGAATTATACCTATGCTGATTACCTCAAATGGGACTTCGAGGAAATCGTCGAACTGATCAAGGGAAAGATTTTTACCAAAGCCGCTGCCCCAAACCGTAGGCATCAGGCAGTTTCAGGAAATATGTTCCTAGAACTCGCAAATTTTCTAAAAAACTATCCATACAAAGTTCATACAGCACCATTTGATGTTCGGTTTTCGAAAAATCCGGATTACTCAAAAACAGATTCGGTGGTACAGCCCGATATCTCAGTAATCTGCGACTTGGACAAATTGGATGACAAAGGCTGTTGGGGTGCGCCAGATCTAATCGTGGAAATTCTTTCTCCTGGAAATAGTCGGGTGGAAGTCCAAAACAAGTATGAACTCTATCAAGAATATGGGGTGAGGGAATATTGGGTCGTTCATCCAACGGATTGCACTGTTTTGATCTACACGCTAATCAATGAAAAATTCCAGCCATCCAGACTTTTTACCTCGGGAGATCGAGTTCAATCCATCGTACTTCCCGGTTTCGAACTTGATTTGGAAGCGGTTTTTCAAGTTTAAATAGACTTCACCTTTCAATAGCTAAAAAGCTCGCTCCAAGGAGTTTCCCATTTTGCTTTATGAGTCGAAGAGATTTCCTCAGCAATTCCGATCAACTCACCGCATTGGATCATCTCAATTGCTACTTCAATATCCTCAGTCATTATTCGGTCAACCGTCACCGGCTCAATTTTGCTGCGCACTCGTTCATAAATTGCAGTCAGAATTTTTCCCGACTTCATCGGAGCATGAAAATCCATTGCTTGTGCCGCATAGAATAATTCAATTCCCAATATTTTCTCAACATTCCCAATGACTTGAAGGGCTTTTCTCGCTCCAATACTTCCCATACTTACATGATCTTCTTGTCCTAGGGAGGTTGGAATGCTATCAGCTGAGGAGGGAAAGCAAAGTCCCTTATTTTCTGAGGCTAGCGCAGCAGTGGTGTATTGTGGAATCATCAGGCCTGAATTCAAACCTGTTTCTTTCAGAAGTAATTTTGGGACGCCAGGTGTATCTCCTTCGATCGAAAGGTAAATTCTCCGATCTGAAATATTTCCAATTTCAGATGCTGCTAAACAGGCATAATCAAGTGGCAGCGCAATAGGCTGACCATGGAAGTTGCCCCCGGAAATGGTATGATCTTCAGAAATGACGATTGGATTATCGGTAACCGAATTGATTTCTATTTCAATTGTCTCTTTTAGATGAAGCCAGGCATTTCGGGAAGCTCCATGAACTTGTGGCATACAACGAAGCGAATAAGGATCTTGAACGCGAGCACAGTTCTGATGAGAATTTACAATCTCCGAATCCTTCAGAAGATTTAAGATTGTTTGTGCGACGTGTTTATTCCCTATGTAAGGCCGTAGTTGATGCAATTCTGGGGAAAATGGCTTAATCGAACCCATCAATCCTTCGATCATCATTGCCCCAGTGATGTCAGCATGTTTCAAGACATTGCTCAGTCGATCCACCACCTTTACTCCGAAGGCAGCCATAAACTGGGTTCCGTTGATTAGCGCCAAACCTTCCTTTGGACCTAAGGCGATTGGCTCCAATCCAAAATGATTCAGTACCTTTTTAGCACTGGTGACTTCTCCTCCAAAGTGAACTTTTCCCAATCCTATCAACGGTAAAGCTAGATGGGAAAGCGGTGCAAGATCTCCTGATGCTCCCACCGAACCTTGCATTGGAATCATTGGGGTCACATCTTGCTCAAGCATCCAAGTCAATCGCTTTAAAGTTTCCCATTGGATTCCGGAAAATCCCTGAGCTAAAGCATGAATCTTCAAAATCAACATCAACTTAGAAATCTCCTCAGGAATAGGATCACCCAAACCTACGGCATGGCTTTTCAAGAGATTTTCTTGAAGCGTGCGTGTATCAGACTCTGAGATTCGAGTGGTACAAAGCGGACCAAATCCCGTATTTATCCCATACACTGCCCGGTCTCCTTTAGAGATAGCAACTACAGCTTGTGCTGATTGGCTGACTTTTTTTTGAATATCTGGATGAAATATGCCTTTGATCTCTTTTCTGGCAATTTTTAGTGCTACCGAACTGGTTAAGTGATCTCGACCGTAGTTGAATTTTATCATTTGATGCAAGGTTTGACCGCTATAAAATTTGATCCAATGGACCTTTCCCATTAGAACTCAAAAATAACAGCTTTGAATGATACCCTATGATACCATTATAATCACTAATTGATACCTTAGAAGCATCAATGGAGCTGAGACATCTACATTATTTTAAAGCGGTGGCTGAGGAATTAAATTTCCGAAAGGCCGCAGATCGACTTTTTATCTCCCAACCAGGACTGAGTCGTCAGATTCGACAATTGGAAGAAGAGCTTAGCGTAACTCTTTTTGACCGAGATCAGCGGAATGTCAGCCTTACAGCTGCAGGAAGCTACCTTAAAGCAGAGGTAGATTTTCTATTAAACCATCTGGAGGCGATCAAAGGACAATTGAATCAAATCCAAGCAGGTAAAATAGGGGAGCTTCGCATTGGCTTCTTAGGCTCAGCATCGAATCAGATTATTCCTCGATTGATGTCAAAGTTGAATGCTTATCAACCATTGGTAAATGTGAATCTGGAAGAGTTAAGTAATTCCCTACAGGTGGAAATGGTACAAAAGGATAAGCTCGACTTAGGTTTTGTCCGATTGAATTCAGTTCCTGATGAGTTGGAAATGAAAACTATTGCAAGGGATTCTTTTTCGCTGGTTGTACCGACAAGTCACCCAATAACGGCTAGTGATTTCATCTCGATGAATCAATTTAAAGAAGAGTCCTTTGTGCTTTTTTCCAGCGACTATAGCAACTTTTACTATGATCAGATTATTGGAATTTGTCGGGATGCAGGTTTTTCACCGAAGATTCAGCATAAGTCTGTCCATGCTTTGACTATTTTTAAACTTGTGGAAAGTGGGCTTGGGGTGGCCATTGTTCCGACGTCAATTCAGGAAGGCTATGAGATCAATGTTCGATTTATGGAGATTCCTCATATATCGCAATTCACAGAATTGGTAGTCATTTGGAAGACGGAAAATCGCAATCCTGTGTTAAAGCAAGTATTGGATTTGATCTAATTCTTCTGAATCAAGTAAAATCCGCTCCTCAAGAATATTCTAAAATGAGCTATTTTAGCTAGCAGAACTATTTGTCGGGCAAATGTCGGGTTAAATCCGAGCTAGTTTCGCTTTAAGTCCAAATCCAATCAGAGAAATTGCCATGGTCAATCAAAATCTATATGTTATGAAACAACCAGAATTGGGAAAAAAGATCTCTGAGCTTAGAAAAGCGAAAGGAATGACACAGGAGGAACTTGTAGAAAAGTGCAACCTGAATGTGCGAACGGTCCAACGAATAGAAGCCGGCGAAGTGACACCAAGGAGCTTTACCATTAAAGCCTTATTTGATGCATTGGGCTATCCTTGGCAAAATCAAATCAATGATGAGCCGGAAGTTACAGCGAAGCCGTCGCCGATTTTATATGCGGCTATTGGAGCAGCTGTTCTTTACTTTTTCCTTTCCATGTTCGAGATTGCTTTGGAAACTGAGTTTATCGCAGGAGAAGCCTCAATAAGCAGGGATTCATTTGCATGGTTCAAAACAGGAACCTATATCTTCTACGTGATATTCCTTTTGGGCTGGGTGAAATTGACTGACTACTTTCCCAATGGGATTCTGAAAATTGCCTTATTGATCATGATCGGTGCAAACGTGATTTGGTACATCGTAGATTTGATCGCATTGTTTACAGATGCTTTCGCTTTGGGGGATTACTATTTAGTCAAAGTGAGTTCCTTTGGATTCATTTATGCTTTCATGGGATTTGGTTATCTGGGTTACAAAAAGCAGTTTTCCTCAATAGCAACAATCATGGGCGCTTTGTTGATCGTCGCCGGCGCATTGATGTTTACCGGAATTGGCGCTTTTCTGGCTTTGATCCCATGGACTTTGGGAGAAATAGTCCAGATAGCATTAATGATTTACCTAATTCAAAAAATCGGGGGTAGAAATTCCCCCGATTTTAGTATCTGATTGAATTTTTAGTTTATTTGGTTTAAATTGAATTAATACTGATTAAGAAATTTAGGAGATGGAAAAATTATCAAAATATAGCATGTTGTGCTTTTGCTTCATTTGGCTGATAGGTTGCTCGGGTGGAAGTGAAGTGGATGAGAAAATCGAGACCCCTTCTAACCTCAAATTGGAACTTCAACTCATTGGAAATGGGGAAGTGAAAGCTACTTTTTCAGCAACAAATGCTGCTTTCTTTAAAATCAACTTTGGTACTCCAGGAGAAACGACTCAACGGATAGATGGGAATTCAGCCACTTATACCTACAAGGTAAAGGGGGATTATACGGTTACACTTCAAGCCCATGCAGATGAGCAGCTTTTTGTGGTGGACTCCAAAAACATCAACATGAATGCCGCCGCATTGGGATTAGATGCAAATGCCGGATTCGCTTCTCCAGAAAGTTACTCAGGATATAAACTGGTTTGGGGAGATGAGTTTAATAGCGCTACAGTTTCAGATAATTGGATTTTCGAGATAGGTGATGGCTGTCCTTCTAATTGTGGATGGGGTAACGACGAACTCGAATTCTACAAAAAAGAGAATACTGCTTTGGCTGATGGTAAATTGACCATCACTGCAAAGCAGCAATCGATTGGTGGGAAAAGTTATACTTCATCACGACTGATCACCAAAGGTAAAAAGTTCTTCACTTATGGTAGGGTTGACATTCGTGCGATTCTTCCAAAAGGACAAGGAATGTGGCCGGCGCTATGGATGTTAGGCGAGAATTTTTCTGAGGTAAGCTGGCCTAAGTGTGGTGAGATTGATATCATGGAAATGATCGGAGGATCCGTAGAAGATCGAGACCGAACGGTTCATGGTACAGTTCATTGGGACAATGCTGGAAACTATGCCAACTATGGTGGGAAAACCAAGTTGGGTACAGGGATTTTCAATGATGAATACCATGTGTTTTCGATCGTTTGGGATAAGCAAAAAATAGTATGGTTGCTTGACAATGTCGAATATCATGTGATTGATATTACGCCTGCAGGCTTGGATGAATTCCACAAGCCCTTCTTCTTCATCTTTAATGTGGCTGTAGGTGGTAGGTGGCCTGGCAAACCAGATGGTGAAACTAAGTTTCCGCAGGAAATGATAGTGGATTACATTCGGGTATTTCAACCCAATTAATTTCGGTCTTATCCCAGTAATTTAGATTTAATTTTTGCTTTCACCTTATCTAGGATGTCTGCATTTTCTTCACTGTTAGATTCTATTTCCAAAAGTTTTGGTACTGAGCTTTCTGAATAAAAGTCGTTCAAAGAAGCCTCTAGATCTGACTTTGTATCAATTCGATTATACTCAAAACCAAATTCTGCGGCTAAGTGATTTCCATTTAGCGCTTGTCTGGTTTCAAAAAATTCTTCCAGTTCAGGCTGATTTGAAGGGCCTTCTATGAGTCGGAAGATCCCACCTGCATGATTGTTGAGTAGGATTATCCGAAGGTTTGAAAGCGGATAATTATGCCAAAAAGCATTGCGGTCATAGAAGAATGCCAAGTCACCTGTAATCAACGTTATAATTTTATCGCTCACTAAGGCACATCCCACCGCAGTTGAGTTGGAGCCATCTATTCCGCTCGTCCCTCTATTGCAATAGATTTCTTGATTCCATTTCCCTAAGAAATTCAAATAGCGAACAGCCATACTGTTGGCCACATGTATCTTGGACCCTTTGGGGATAAACTTTGAAATAATATGGAATGCGGAATATTCACCAAAGGGAATATCGGATAAAGTTGACTCTAGTGCCTGAGAAGTTTTGGACTGAAGATCAATCCAGCTACTGTAGAACTTTAAATCTTGTGGTGGTAATTCCTCCAAAAGCCAATCGAGGAATGAAATTGGACTAATAGAAATAATCCGAGTGAGTTTTTGGAAAGTATCTTTTGCCACTCCGTCAGACTGGATATGCCAGTGGACTGCAGTGGATTTCCGGGCAAAAAGCTTTAGTGATTTAGAAATTATTGATTTCCCAAAAGTCAAAATCAGATCTGGTTGAAGGGACTTACTCAAGTCCAGATTACCTAGCCAATGGTCATGTAGAGAAATGGTAGATTCAGACTGAAGATTTGAAATAGTATCCGTGGCGATCACTACCTTTTTTTCTAGGCTTAGTTGATCTAGAACAGTTTGAATACGTTTATTTCTAAGTTGTTGACCAGGGATAATCAGGATTTTTCGGAAAGATTGAATTTCTTTTTGGAGAAGGTCGAGCGATTTGAGTATGATTTCCGGCTCATCAATTTCGATATTGCGTTGGTGTTTAGGAAAGATTAGCTTCTCATCTGCCACAGGGTACAGAGGCTCTCGAAGCGGAATATTCAAGTGAACTGGTCCAGCAGGGAACTGATTTGCAAGATTGATAGCTTCATTACTTATTCGATTGGCATGCCATATCTGATCGCTTGACTCAAATGAATCAGGAAAGCGAAAGCTTTTTTTGACGTGACTTCCGTAGATATCATTTTGAAAAACGGTCTGACCATCATATTGATCGATCCACTCAGGAGGTCTATCTGCCGTAATTACGAATAAGGGGATTTGCTGAAAAAAGGCCTCAGCGATAGCTGGAAAGTAATTCATTGCCGCTGAGCCTGAGGTACACACCAATGCCACTGGTTTACATAACTGTTGCGCCATTCCCAACGCAATAAATGCTGCTGATCGTTCATCGGAGATCGTACGACTGGTGATCCCAGGATGTCTAGCAAAAGCTAAAGTGAGCGGGGCACAGCGTGAGCCTGGCGAAAGAATCACGTTTGTAATTCCCTTTTGATGACAGAGGGCCACCAAATCGATAATTGGCTGGATGATCAAGCGGAGGGATTTTGTAAAAATTTACCAATAATCTGACACTTGAGATCTGTCTCTTCCCATTCTTTTTCAGGATCAGAATCGGCAGTCACTCCGGCTCCGGCATACAATATTGCTTGATCTCTGCTGAGCGAGGCAGTTCTTAGATTGACATAAATGGAAGTTTCACCTTCAATATTCACAGGTCCAATAAACCCGGCAAAGAAGGCACGATCTAGATTTTCATATTTTTTGAGGAACTCGTGAGCTTCTTTTCGAGGCATTCCACAAACAGCCGAGGTAGGGTGAAGCAGTTCTAGCATCACTGTTCCCAATTGGGGAAAATTTGTATCCTGCATATTCACTTTGAAATCTGATCTTAAATGAAGTAAGGTTCCTGCTAGGACTGTTTTTGGACCTTGTTCCTCATATTCTCGAAGTCTTATTTTCTTGAAGCAATCTACGATGTACCTACTGACTAAAGCCTGTTCTTTTATCTCTTTCTGGGTCCATGCTGCTGTTTTTATAGGATTTTCGCCTTTAGCTGGCTGTGTACCTGCCAGGGACACGGTATAAAACATATTTTCCTTTGTTTCGATCAGTATTTCAGGACTGGCACCAATCCAAGTTCCCACAGTAGGGATATGAAAAAAGTTTACAAATGAATTGGGATAAGCGTCTAACATCCGGTGAAGACTTTTTGCTAAATCAAAGTTTTCATCCAACTGGATCAACTGAGTTCTGGCAGGGACTACCTTTTCGACTAATCCAGCTTGGATAGCCTCGATTCCTTTTTCTACCAATGAAATAAAATGAGATTTGCAGTCTTCATTTGATGCACTAGTTTGATCTGTTGAATTGGCTTCTTTTAGCTGAAGTCTTTTAGCTGAAGTCTGATCAGAGCTACATTTTTCTATAAATCGATTTAGAGACTCAGGCAACTCATCACTGCTGAAAAAATCTTTTGTGGGGAACTTCCAATAGGTAGCGGCAGCTATATGGAAAGCTTTTTTGCCGGGTTGATCCTCAAAAGGGTGTACAATAAATCCTGGCTTAATTTCTTCTAGATTAATTGAAATCTTTTCTGGAATATAGTTCTCATTCGATATGAATTCAATATGATCAGATTTTGGTTTTCTCCAAAGTGCAAAAGATGCTTCTGATTCCAATCCATAGCTGATGATAAAGTTGAGAACTTCTGTAATCGAGTAGGAAACTGATACTATAGAATTGATCATTTTATATCTAAAATCGACATAGTTAGTCTGCTAATACAGCAGAGCCTATTTGCTTCGTTCACTATTTTTATTTCCCAAACCTGCGTGGTTTTACCCAAATGAATTGGCTTGGCAATCCCTCTGACTAATCCTTCACGCACAGATTTGATATGGTTGGCATTGATCTCTAAACCTACAACTGCTTGCTTTTCTTTGTTTACAGTAAGTGAAGCTGCAATTGAGCCTAGGGTCTCGGCTAATACTACATTTGCTCCACCGTGTAACAAGCCCATGGGTTGTTTGGTTCTAGAATCTACAGGCATTGTAGCCTCTATAAAATCATCTCCAATTGCAGTGAAAACTATCCCCAAGTAGCTGACCATATTATCTTTACTGATTTCATTAAGTTGGTGTAAGCTGGGTTTTGTAAGAAATACCATTAAAATATGAGCTAAATGAGGTTTATTTATGCCTACAACAAAAATAGAGAAACTTGAATCGAAAAAAAATTTACCTTATCAGACACGGGCAAACAGACTTTAATTTGAAAGGAGTGGTACAAGGAAGTGGGATTGATGCTCCGTTAAATGCAACTGGCTTGGCACAGGCACAGGCGTTTTTTGATAGCTATCAAACTGTTTCCTTTGATCAGGTTTATTATACCGGATTAATCCGTACAAAACAGTCCATCCAAAAATTCCTGGATTTAAGTATCCCTTCAACATCTCTTCCTGACCTGAACGAAATTTCTTGGGGAAAATATGAGGGTACTCCCATGACTCCTGAGGATGGGGAGTATTACAAGCATATGCTTAATCAATGGAAACAAGGGAATTTAGACTATAGTATAGAAGGAGGAGAGAGTCCCAATCAAGTAGCAGTGAGAATGCGTAGCGGAATAAAGTCAATTCTTGAAGGACCGGGAGAAACGGTTTTAGTATGCATGCATGGTCGTGCGATGCGGATTTTTCTCAGTGTGATTTTAAATTTTGACTTACGATTTATGGATAATTTTGAACACCATAACCTATGTCTTTATTTATTGGAGCAACTTCCAGACGAAACTTTTGTGCTGAGAAAACATAATTCTCAAGATCATCTCAAGATCTTGGGCTAGCCCTTTCTGGCTTTTCAGATTTCAATCCTTTTTTATGTTGGTATTCATAAGTCATTAATTCTGACTCATAGGATTTCTTTTCCTTGGTAATATCAATCAGCCTAAAAGCTAATTCCTGTAATTTGATTTTTTCGCCTAGTTCTAGCTCGATTAAAAAGTCGCCAAGAAAGCAGACATCGAAATCACAATCAGGAATTTCGATCAAAATTGAAGGGACTGAATTTCCCTGATAGCTTCTGGTTTTAAAAAATGATGAGAACTGGGATTCGATGTCTTTTACCGAAACTTTCAAAGTCTTCAGTTCTTTGGATTGGAAAAGAACCAAAAATGTTCTTGTTTCATTATCTCCTGCAAAAACCGTAGTTGAGCAAAAAAGTATTGAAATTACAAATAATAAAATTTTCATATACAGTAAGTTACGAATTTATTTCATGCGATGGGAGCGGATGGCAAATAAAAAACCCCGAGAAATTAAATTTCTCGGGGTTTTTTTGATCACGACTGTTATTAAGCTTTAGTCGTTCTTTTTTTCTTAACCGGTGCTTCTGGTGTGAGTTCATCTTCAACTCCAGCCAGTATTCTGCCACAATGCTCACAGACGATCAACTTCTTTTTCTCTCGAATATCAGCTTGTCGCTGTGGAGGAACAGTGTTAAAACATCCGCCACAGGCTCCTCGTTTCACCATAACTACTGCAAGACCATTTTTTGCATTCGTTCTGATTTTATCGTACGATTTCAACAGTCTTTCTTCGACTTTTTTGGTTGCCTTGGTCCGATCAGAATTAATCTTACTTTCTTCAGACTCACTTTCTGAAACTATTGTTGCTAATTCATTATTTTTCTGATCCAAATCTTTCTGGCGGTCTTTCATGACCACAGAAACTTCTTCAAGATCTATTTTTTTCTGTTCGATACGGAGTCCAGCTTCTACTATTTTCTTCTTTGATACCTGTATTTCAAGATCTTGAAGTTCTAGTTCTTTTGTGATTGCGTCATATTCACGGTTATTTCTAACATTCATCTGTTGTTCCTGATATTTTTTAATCAGCTTTTCAGATTCTTTAATGCCTTCTTTCAGAGCTTTTATCTCATCATCAAATGATTCAATCTCTGTTTTAAACTTGTCTAAACGTGTATTATAACCAGCTATTTCGTCTTCTAAGTCCTGAACTTCTTCAGGGAGAGCTCCACGAACTTTTAATATCGCGTCTAATCTTGAGTCTAAAAGTTGAAGGTTGTGAATAGCTTCGAGTTTCTGTGCTACTGTACTTTCCATGTACTATCGATAGAGTGAGGGATTTGTAACTATTTTTGTCAAATAGAGTGCAATATTAGGAAAATTTTGGGACAAAAACTCTCCTATCAATTCTTTTGTGAAAATTTCACTCTCATAATGTCCTATATCGCAAAGGATTAATTGACCTTCTGCGTCAAAAAATTCATGATATTTGATGTCAGAAGTGACGAAAGCATCTGCTTCTGCGAGTTTTGCATGAGAAAGCAGAAAAATTCCTGCTCCCCCACATACAGCAACTTTTTTAATTTTCCGCTGACTAATCGCTGTGTGTTTCACTAGTTTCAGATTCATGTTTTTCTTCAGTAAATCGAGAAATTCTTCTGCTTCAAGCGGACTTTCTAATTCACCTATCATACCTGCCCCCACTTCCTGATTCTCATTTTCAAGTTGATTCAGGTAAAATGCTACTTCTTCGTACGGATGAGCTTTTTTCAAAGCTGTGATGACCTGATTTGCAAGATAGGTTGGGAGTAATACTTCTATTCTTGATTCATCTACACGCTCCGCATTATTTTGGAAGCCAATCGTAGGATTGGCTTTCGATGATGGCGTAAATGTCCCTATTCCTTCAGTTTGAAATGCGCAGTCAGTGTATTCTCCTATCTTTCCCGCTCCTGCTGCAAATACTGCATCCATGGTTTTTTTTGCTTCCCCAGTGGGTACGTAGTAGGTCAATTTGTTTAAGATCTGTTTTTTTGGACTTAAAATTCTGGTTTTGGATAGTCCTAGCCGATCACAAATTCGTTTATTGACACCGTGAGCTACGTAATCGAGATTGGTGTGGATCGCATATATTGCAATATCGGCCTTGATCGCCTTGATGATAGTTCGTTCGACATAATTCTTTCCAGTGATACTTTTCAGACCTTTGAAAACTATTGGATGGTGTGCTATGATTAGATTAGCCCCCAGGGAAATTGCTTCATCTACAACTGCCTCGGTACAATCTAAAGCGCATAGCATGCCACTTACATCCCAGTTTCGATCTCCTGTAATCAGCGTGGCATTATCATAGGATTCTTGATAGGCTGGAGGAGCCAGTATTTCTAAGCTTGAAATCACTTCACCAATCTTGTATCCCATATTTTTTATGTTTCTTTGATCAAAAATACTAATTCTAACCCATGCGCTGGTACCGTTGCTTACTTTATCCTCTTGCAATACTTTACGATCTGGCGACAGCTATTCGAAATTCCTTCTTTGAAATTGGACTGTTGAAGATGAAAAAATCGGCGATTCCCAGCATTGTAGTGGGCAACTTGAGTGTAGGAGGTACAGGGAAAACCCCCATGATAGAGTTTTTGATTCGAATGTTACACCAAGATCAAAAAATAGCAACTCTTAGCCGTGGATACGGAAGGCAAACCAAAGGTTTTTTGAAAGCTACTTCCATCAGCACACCTTTTGAAATTGGTGATGAGCCCTTTCAAATTTTGAAAAAATTTGATTCAGCTATTTCTGTTTATGTTGGGGAAGATCGAGTTTCCGCTGCTGAGAAAATTGCCTTAGCCACCCCTGAGACAAATCTACTTTTGCTGGATGATGCATTTCAGCACCGTTACCTCAAGCCAGATTTAGCTATTCTACTGACCACGTTTTTCAATCTATTCTCAGAAGATTACCTAATGCCAATGGGAAGTTTGAGGGAGTCAAGAAAAGGAGCTCGACGAGCTGATGCTATTGTGGTGACTAAGAGCCCACTGCACATCAGTCAAGCTCAGCGGCTAGCCCTTTCTAAAAAAATAATAAAGTATACCGGACCTGATACTCCCATATTTTTTTCATCCACCATTTATGGAAAACCATACTCATTAACTATTGATTTTAAATTCTCCGATCAGGTTATCTTATTTTCAGGATTATCAAATGATCAAGCTTTAAAACAATATGTTTCATCTAATTTTAAGTTAGAATCTTCCTTCACTTACCCCGATCACCATTCCTATTCATTGAAAGATTTTACTGAATTAAGAGAAGCATTTGAAAAGTCAACAAGCAATCATGTTGTGTTTTTAACCACTGAAAAAGATGCCGGGAAAGTTAAATCTTCTGCTCCAGCAGGATTTCTGGAAGAAATTCCGATTTTTGTACTGCCTATTGAGGTAGTCATACCTGAGAAAGATTTGGCTATGTTGGAAGAACTAATCCAACTTAAAGTCCTAAATAAAGGTCGCATTCAGTGAAAATAAAGTTTTTCGGTACTCTTATTCTGTTGATACTAGGTACTTTTCAGTATGCGAATGCACAGCGCCCGATACCCAAAACAACCCGACCAGTCACTACTCAAAATCCAAATCAGGTTCGCGTTAATGAAGAGGTTGAGGAGGAAGAACTTGAAGGGAGGAGGTCACTGTTAGACGACTCGACCAAGATGATTTATGGGCCAAATACGAGTCTTCATTTTTTCGAGAAGGATATTAAGCGAAATCGGCTCCAACTATTCCCACAAGACACTTTACTGAATAATTACCATAACTACGACCCTGTAGCCAAGAGTGGTTGGAAATATCAGGATCTTGGAAATATTGGATCAGCATCTCGGTCAATCTTTTACCAAGTTCCCGAAATGATTGGGACTACTTCAGGGTTTACGGCTTATGACCTCTACTATCGAGCTCCGGAAAATCAAAAATACTTCGACACTAAATCACCATTTACGAATATGTCTGCCTTTTTTGGAGGGGGTAATCGAAATATGCTGGATATTGAATTTGCCAGAAACATCAATCCTAGATGGAACGTAGGATTTGAGTTCCATACTATTCGTGCCAAAAAGACATTGAATCCTATAGCCAGAGATGATAATATGGTGGATCAAACTGCCTATTCAATTCATACAAACTACCGATCTGAAAATGGGAAGTATTGGTTTCTGGGCAGTTTTTCACGAATGCGACATGTTGTCAATGAGATTGGAGGCATCATTCCTCCGGAAGAGGACAGTACTTCCGTATATTTCACTTACGAGGACGCAAAGGTTTGGTTGAGATTCTCTCAAGCTCGAGATTTACGGCAGGACTACCATTTCTATCATGAGTACAAAGTGAAAGACGGCTTACAGCTCTATCATATTTTTGATAGAAAAAGTCAGGATTTAATATTCGAAGCGGACATGTCAAAGTCGGATACTTTGTATTACCCACGCTATGGAAACAGCGCAAGGGATACGGCACAGAATCGAAATGACTTCTCTGAATGGCGTAACGAAGTTGGCTTTAAAGGTACCTTCGGAGGCTTTTATTATAATGCCCACGCAAAGTTTCGAACAGGAAGAATGCGCAGCCCTTCATTTGAAAGTGACAATAGCTTTAATGAAGTTTTTATTGGAGGTGAGCTTATCGGCAAGATTTCTGAAAAATGGAGCCTCAGTGCCGATGGTGAATATTTACTTCCGGGAGCATTTAAGCTTCATGGGCTGATGACTTCTCCTTGGCTCGATATTGAGTACACTAAAGCAGTATACAAGCCTGCCGCTATGCAGCAAGAGTATCAAGGATATTTTTTACAGTGGAATAACAACTTTGACAACGTTGGTGTAGACCAGGTGAAAGGTACATTGAAAGTTGATAGGGAAAAGATTCGATTGCGACCTTCCTTGACCTTAAACAGGATTAATAATTACGTCTATTTTGAGGTTAATGGAAATGCAACTCAAGCTGGCGGGGAAGCTTTTATGCTAATGCCGGGATTGATTGCGAATATTCAGATTGGTCAAAAGTTCCGATGGGATACTGAAGTGATTTTCACCCAAGTGACAGGAGATGGAAGTGATGTATTTAGGATACCAAAAGTCTACGCAAATTCACGATTTTATTTTGATAGCCCGCTTTTTAATAATAATGTGGTGGTACAGATGGGAATCGATATTCGATATCACTCCTCTTATTTTGGAAACTCCTATTTCACAGGTACGCAGCAATTTAATTTGCAGAACAACTTTGATGTTTATGCCTATCCTGTTGCCGATTTTTTCTTGGATTTTAGGATTAATAGGACCCGAGTCTTATTTAAGTACAATCATCTGAACAATGGTTTTATGAATCAAGATGGTTATTTTGTAACTCCGGATTATACCGGGTACAAATCGTTTTTAGACTTGGGAATCACCTGGTATTTATTCGACTGATATGAGCTGGGAAGAGCGCACTAAGGAGAAAATGCTTCACTTGAAGCTTCCAACAGATCCAAGATGGGTAGGTGTAGCTGAAATGCGAATTGCCGATATCTTGACAGATCATGCCTATTGTGAACAAAAGGCAGCTTCATCTTGCATTAGTCTAATTTTAAGATTTAATGATTTGGATCAAATAGTAGATACCTTGACTCCGATTGTAGCAGAAGAATGGGCCCATTTTGAGCGCGTGATGGATCAAATCCGAAAACGAGGTCTAAAATTCGGATATCCTCGAAAGGATGAATACGTGGTATCACTTATCAATTTTGTGAAGAAAGGTGGGAATCGAATGCAACAGTTAACAGAGCAATTGCTGTTGAATGCCATAATCGAAGCACGAAGTTGCGAGCGCTTTAAATTGCTGTCAAATCATATTCAAGATCAGGAATTGAAAAAATTTTATCAGGAATTGATGATCTCCGAGGCAGGTCATTATGTGACTTTTATCGAACTGGCAAGGAGCTTTCAGGATGTGGATAAAGTCAATGCTCGCTGGCAAGAATGGCTGACCTTCGAAGCTTCTGTATTGAAAGAAATTGGTATTCGGGCGGATCGGATGCATTAAAATTAACTAGCCTGAATGCTTGTATCGCATCCCGAGCACTTTCGGATCAAAAAATCCTGACTTCCATTTCTAGTCAGGGAGTATTTCAGCTTTGGATATTTTTCAAAAGAGTCATGAATGGATAAGAAAGACTTTTACCCGAAGATTAGTACACTATTGATAGCTATAGGGACGAGATGGCTCAAGGTAGTTTCAGTGTTGATACCCATTTCGAGAAATCCCCGGATCAATCTGCTAAAGATTTTGTAGAACTAGCTCGCCTGATAATTGTCGATAAGAATACTTATTAACAGCTTATTCAAAAAAAATCGAGCTATTTTTGACCAAGTCAAGATGAATTGGCTACTATTATGTTGAATTACCAAGTAATCTTAAAATTTCTGTTCTAATCCGAACACACTATGAATTTGATCGAAAACATTCGAGAAGCATTAAACTCAATTAAGGTAAATTTACTCCGGACGATACTTACGGGAGCCATTATCGCAATTGGTATTTCCTCCTTGGTAGGGATGCTCACAGCAATTGATGGGATAAAAGCCCAGATAGCAGATAGTTTTGCCGGATTGGGAGCAAATTCTTTTGATGTAAAGAATAAAGGCTTCAGTGGAGGTCGCTCCATTCAAGAAGGAAAGTCAGAGAAAATTTATCCAAAATTGACTTTTGACGAAGTCATGGACTTTAAACAAGCGTATACCAGTGTTGGAATTTCCACTGTTAATACATCGGTGACAGGTTCCGCAGAAATAAAGAAAGGCTCAAAGAAAACTAATCCAAATATTCGGATCAGAGGAGTTGATGAGAACTATTTGACTATCAAGGCAATTGATCTTCAGGATGGTCGGAATTTCAGTAATCTGGAAATCAGATATGGAAATAGTGTTGCTATCATTGGTAAAGAGTTGAAAGAGCTATTGTTTGACTCAAATGAGGTGCCCATAGGACAGAAGATTTCATTTTTTGGAAGGCCATACACGATCATTGGCGTTTTAGATAAGCAGGGGAGTGTGGGACCTGATTCAGGAGCGGATCGGCAGATTCTTATTCCGGTAGAGAATGCAAGTCGACTGGACAAACGCGGTAATTTCAATTACAATGTCACAGGAGTTGCATCAGGTCCAGAGCGTATTGACTATGAAATGGGTCAAGCAATAGGAATGATGCGTAAAATTCGTCAGGATCGCGTGATTCAGGAAGATTCATTTGATTTGTTGAAAAGCACGTCAGTTGCTGAAAGTTTGGAGGAAGTAGCTGGATATCTTCGAGTTGGGGGATTTGGAATTGGTTTTATTACACTATTAGGAGCATCTATTGGTTTGATGAATATCATGCTCGTATCTGTCACAGAGCGTACGCGAGAGATTGGGATCAGAAAAGCCTTAGGTGCAACTCCCTTAAAAATTCGACAGCAATTTTTATTTGAGGCGATTATGATTTGTGTGCTGGGTGGAATTTTCGGAATGATACTCGGCATAGGCGTTGGGAACTTGATAGCACTGGTGATCGGTGTAGGTGGATTTCTGATTCCTTGGCTTTGGATATTTATATCATTTTTGATTTGTATTGTTGTAGGATTGCTATCTGGAGTTCTTCCCGCATACAAAGCTAGCAAACTTGATCCCATCGAATCTTTGCGTTACGAATAAATTTGACTTTCAGGTCAACCAAAAAGCCCATCGGTAAAACTGATTGGCTTTTGGTTTTTAAGTTAGTTCGGTCAAGAACATGGGGTTCTATCGAAGGCTTCCTCTCTTATTTTTCTGATTCTAGCTTATTTGGATTCTTTATTTTACCAGTTATTTATCTTATATCATGGCTGCATGCATAGCTGTTGATTCAAGTATGTTTGAGCTAATCGATTTTGATATCAAAATCTTGCGACTCGATACTTTCAATATACCGTTTGGGTTTTGATTCCTGCTATCAGAATCTCCAGACTGGTGACTTCTTTTCCCCTCTTGATTCTCTTATTTTCTTTTTTTACTTTTCACTTATGAATATGCATGAATACGACGCTATTGTAATAGGCTCAGGAATCTCCGGTGGTTGGGCGGCCAAAGAATTTTGTGAAAAGGGATTGAAAACTCTCGTTTTGGAGCGGGGAAGGGATGTCAAGCATTTAATAGACTACCCAACAATGATAGCTGCGCCTTGGGACATGCCCCACCGTAATCAGATTCCAAGAGATCAACAGCTGGCTGATCCGGTCGTAAATCGCTGCTATGCTTATAAGGAAGATACCCAGCATTTTTTTGCCAAGGATTCCGAGCATCCTTATATACAGGAGAAGCCATTTGATTGGATCAGAGGCTATCAAGTAGGAGGGAAGTCGCTTATTTGGGCTCGCCAAACTCAACGCTGGAGTCGCTATGAATTTGAGCGTCCAGGTCGAGATGGCTATGCGATCGACTGGCCGATCCGCTACGAAGATATTGCTCCTTGGTATAGTCATGTAGAGCGATTTGTGGGTATTAGTGGGAATTATGATGGATTGGACACACTTCCAGATGGAGAATTTTTACCTGCTTGGGAATTAAATTGTGTGGAAAAAGAATTGCAAAAAAGAATCAAACTAGCATATGCTGACCGGGACGCAATAGTGGGAAGATGTGCGCATTTGACCAAACCGAAAGAAACCCATTTGGAACAAGGTCGGGGTCAATGTATGGCACGCAACCAATGCTACCGTGGATGTCCTTTTGGCGGGTATTTCAGTAGTAATTCAAGTACTTTGCCTTGGGCTGCCAAGACTGGAAATCTCACGCTGAGACCAGATTCTGTGGTTCACTCAATATTATATGACGATGAAAAAGGAAAGGTTACCGGAGTTCGGGTAATAGATCGGGTAACAAAAGAAGTCACAGAATACTTTGCAAAAGTCATTTTTTTAAATGCTTCAACACTCAATTCAAACTTAATCTTACTGAATAGTACCTCTAAGCGCTATCCAAATGGATTGGGTAATGATTCAGGATTGCTTGGCAAATATGTCGCATTTCACAATTATCGTGGTTCGATAAGCGCGGATTTTGAAGGTTTTGAGGATAGCTATTACTCTGGAAGAAGACCGACGACGATGATGATGCCAAACTTTCGAAATGTAAAGAAACAGGATATGGATTTTCAGGGGGGCTACATGCCCTTTTTCAGCGCATCTCGTACTCGAGGTGTCGGTGTAGCTGAAGCATCATTAGGAGAAGAGTTGAAGCAGGCTAACACCAAAGTTGGACCATGGCATGTCTGGATGATGATGCAGGCAGAGACAGTCCCTAAAGAGACCAATCAAGTATCGCTGAGTAAAGATCAGACAGATGACTGGGGAATTCCACTGCTTAAAATAGATATTAGCTACGATGAGAATGATGAGAAAGTCTTGGCTGATTTCTACACCCAAGGTCAATCCATGCTTGAAAGTGCTGGATGTAAGAATATCACTAGCTCCGATAGCGGGCAAAACCCTGGGTTGGATATCCACGAAATGGGCGGAGTACGAATGGGCAAGGATCCAAAAACGTCTTTGCTGAATGGCCACAATCAATTTCATGATCTTCCCAATGTATTCGTGACCGATGGTGCTGCGATGACCTCCACAGGGGTTCAGAATCCTTCGCTTACCTACATGGCATTGACTGCCAGCGCTGTAGACTATGCTGTGAAAGAATTGAAAAAGGGTAGGCTATCTTAACAATAATTAGATTATGTCTGTTTTTCTTGGGTCTGGACCATATTTATTCGGACCATCTTGCCCTGGCTTGTAGGCAAGCCAAATAAATCCAATGAAATCGACTGGTGGTGGAATTAATAAATAAAGTGCGTACTTCCAGCTCATTCCTATATCATGCAATCGTTTGATCGCCAGGATAAGGAGTAAAATAATCGAAGCGATCGGGATAATGCCGAAGGAAAAGAATATAGCCCAGGCTTCACCATAATAGGATTGCCACATCAGCATTAGACTCATGATATTTGTAAAGTAAAATAGCATGAAAAGTAATAGCTAAAATCTTCTTGTGATTCTTCCAAGGGGCTTGAAAAATAAATTCATAGTTTATAACAATTTTAGTTTATCAAAGTTTGATTCTTAGCCAAAAACACAGTTAGTACTAAATCAATATTAGACGACTTGGATATGGTCCAAAATAAGCTGCAAAAAAAATACGTTTGATTCCAACTCTAGAATGACCCTTTCCTTTTCTTATCACAGTGAAGCAGCGGCCCAAGCTGAGCAACTCGGAAGACTTAGTCCTGATTTAATTAGCATCCTCCATCAGGAAAAATTATTTAAGCTCTTTGTGCCAAAAATGCTGGGAGGGCTTGAGCTCAGCTTGCCAGAAGCACTTGAACTTGAAGAAACACTAGCCGAAGTTGATGGAAGTCTTGGTTGGACGGTTACCCTTTGTGCTGGCGCGGGTTGGTTTGTAGGCTTTATGGAAAAGTCTCTTCGTGAGGAAGTTTTTTCAAATTCTCATGTTTGCCTTGCGGGATCTGGATTTGTTGGTGGTAAAGCAACTAAGATTGGGGAAATCTACCAGATTTCAGGTAGCTGGACCTACGCTTCAGGATCCTTGCATGCAAGCCATTTTACGGCGAACTGTGAGATACATGAAAATGGGTCTCCAATGTTGAATAAGTTCGGAGAACCAATAGTCAAGGCATTTATCCTGGAAAGAAGAGAAGTGGAAATTCTGGATAGCTGGAATTATATGGGAATGATTGCAACTGGAAGCCATGCTTTTAAGGTAGAGAAGATCGAAGTTCCTGTGAATAGATGCTTTGAGATCTTACCAGAGAAAGTCACACTTCGCGACCCAATCTATCACTATCCTTTTCTACAATTTGCGGAGGCCACCTTGGCCGTGAATATTTTGGGAATTACGAGTCACTTTCAGAAATTGGTTAAAGCTGTTTTCGATAAGAGACAAGAACGAAAAGCATTTAGCAACCGTGAATTGAGCTATTTTAAAAGATCTTTTAAAAAGGAGTCGGCCCGGATAAGTGAATCGAAAAAGAAGTTTTATGAGGCGGTGAATGAATCTTGGGGAGAATTGGAACGAAACGGGCGAATTTCTTCAGTCACACTGAGAAAAGTCAGTAGGATTAGCCGAAAGCTAACTCAGGCCTGTCGCATTTCCAATGCAGCGCTCTATCCTTTTGCCGGACTGGAAGGAGCTAAATCAAACACCGAACTCAATCGCACATGGCGTGATTTCAATACAGTGAGTCAGCATGCGTTGTTGATATTCCCTTTTTAGGAACTGGTTTGAAAGAGTTGCCGAAATATTGCTCAGAGCACTAAACTTTCCATTAACATGAAATGAATTTATGTATCGGCTTGTTGCTCGATCTGAAACATTGTGGTGAGATTCTAAAATCGAACAACTCCCGAAAATCTATAGATGAAGCCTTTATTAATGCCATTTTCTAAATAGGTTACATCTGATTGTAATTTTAGATTATGCTGATTAAAATAATGAGAAAATCCAATCACATATTCTTTTTGCGAATTCATGATAGAGGCTACTTTCGTATCGGGCGTGATCTGAGCATATCGAGCTGCGATTTCGTTTTTCTTGGTTAAAAAATAACCCGATTGCAGCATAAATGTAGTTCCTGAAATCACAAAATTCTGCTGGGTACTATCTTCACTATTCATGATTATACCTTTGTCCGAATTCCTACTGTAGAGTTCCGACTCCAGCGAAAAACCCTTGTATTTCAACATGAAATCTCCCCCAAAGTATTGAATATTTGCTGTTTCTGAATTGAATAAAAATTCACCAAGCTGTCCCATCGTCCGCGTGGCGGCATTGTTAAAATTGTATACAGCCGCAATAGAAACCTTCGGTGTACTTTCTCTTTCCAGATCGCCACCAATGTAATCCCCCCTGTTGGTAAACGCTCCAAAAGGTAAATACTCCACCCGGCCTGCATAAGATAGTCTACCATTTCTGGCTGAAATAATCCTGCCTTCACCACTTGATATGGCGATAGTAGACCTTAGAACTGATTTGTTGATGTTGAAATTCGTATAGACCCAGATGCCTTTATCTCTGTCCAAGGTGAAATTATTATTGGCAATGGATCGTTCGACTAATTGGAGATTGCCGGAAGAAATTTGCCTTTGTCGGTTACCCGGAAGTTTGGTTTGTCCAAATCCCAATTGAAGCCATTTTTTTGCGCTGTAAAAAAGCATGGCATCTCTCAATACCAGATTGTTTTCCACTTGACTATTCGCAGAAGTGATATCCCCTTGAGCAAATCCGATTTGGATTCGATAGGTGAAATTTGGATTCAAAGCCGTCCCCTGAAAATTCAGTCTAGACCGTCGAAGTATAAAATCTGCACCTGCGGTTTCATTGGTTATATTTCTGTTGACGGCGAAAAGACTTTGAATTCTTCCGCTGATCGCAAGGGTAAACAACGAGTCGGCTGAAGTAAATTTGATTCCTTTGCCAAAGTTCATTTCAAAAGTGGATCCTTGTGCTTGAGCTAAAGATTTATAGTGAATCAGAAAGAATAGAAAAATAGTATAAAAAAGTATTTGCTTCACTTTTATAAGGTGTGGTACCGGGATTTTCAAAGGTGTTATGGGTTTGCGTGAATTGTTTTATGAAGGCAAAGTACCAAGCCGCCAATATGATAGCTAAACGTACGAAAATCCTTCCAAAATCTGCTTGGATTTCCAATAGGTGAGGGATTTGAGAAAAAGTCTGAATCGTCGATGCCAGTAGCTGTTTTTTGGTCCTTACTTCAGTGATTGTAATCAGATCGCTGATTTGCTTGATTGAAAAGAAGCGAATTGTCTGGATACGATGTAATATTTTACAGCTTTTGCATCATGTCTGAATACTAATTTCCACAGTTGTGAGTGATTCAGTTATTACTTTTAGTAAAGTGTAGGATATCAGTTAATCCAATTATTTATTAGACTTATTACAGGAAAGATTCTTTTATAATAAATCAGAAGAATGAAACCATTAAGAACAAAGAATTACGGTTCGATACCACATCTATCAAGTAGTAAACTTGGAAAAGGGGATTACTTTACACAAGAGGATCAAGAGCGAATTTTGACTGAAAAGAAAAGAGACAAACATGATGAAATTTTAGTTTTTGAAAAATATGATGGATCAAATGTTGGGATCGGAAAAGTCGAAAATAAAATTTTGTCTTAATTCGTGCCGGTTATGAGGTAAAAATAAGCAGGTGTAAACATCATCTCTTGGCTAGTGACTGGGTTTACAAGCGTAAAAACTTTTTTAACGAAATGCTTTCAAATGTTGAAAAACAACTGGCGAATGGTCGGCACAAGCTCATGGATTAATTTATACTAGCTCAGTTGAACCAGTTGTTTTCTTTGATTAGTTCTTCGATCATTTTGTTCCTAGTTTAGGCAACAAAACCAGTCCAGTTATTTAAGCAGTTAGGAACAGGCATTGAAATTATAACTAGTAAAAACCCTTTAGATTGCTCATTTCCATTCTTATATGCTTCTCTCATACTTTCAGGAAGTCTTTTTACGGAAGCATCGAATAAAGAATCTTTATCTACATTCCACTCACTTAAGGGTAGAACCATTTTTCTCATTGTTAGAATTTTTCAAAGTATTTCTGCCAACGGTTTTGTGTATGAAACGTAGCGTGTAAAAAGACGCTAACTTTTCGGATTAACACAGAGCCGAATTTTTATATTTTGTTTTTAACTTATCAATCTTTAAAGCCAAATTTAAAAATTTGGCGGTCTTTGTAAATAGACACAAACCTCTCGGAAAGCCTTTGTTAGCTATGTTTTATACACGTTGTTACCTGTAGTACTTTACTTTATGCAACGTTTAAATCAAAATCGTTCATTTCAACGCTAAATTTCACGTTTGCTTTTAAAGCTCGAAAAACTTTTAAAATTGTCTCGATAGTAACATTTTTTGTGCTTCGTTCTAATTTTGATATTTGAGATTTCTGAACTCCGATTAATTCTCCGAGTTGTTCTTGGGTCAAATTCCGTTCTTTTCTGACAGATTTAATCATATCTCCAAGCACTTCCATTCGCAAGTCAAATTCGTATTTATCTCGTTCGTTAGTCCCAATTTTTCCGATGTCCTTGTCTTTCATTTGGTCAAGTGTCATCATTTTCATTTTTTTCTTTTTTGTTGCCATAACTTTGAGTTTATTGGTCAAAATATTCTGCTCTAATGTTCAATGCTTTCTCAATTTCTGATTTTGGTACTTTACTTACTTTTTTTACTATTCCGTATGTTGATAACACAAGCGTTTCGGTTTTGTCAGATTTGTCCCAAAATGCAAAGAGTCTGTATTGAATTCCTTGATAAAGCGTTCTAAATTCCCAAATATCGTCTGTCAGTTTTTTAAACAACTTTGGGTCGTTTTCGAGTTTAGCTTTATCCAAATTGTAGTAGATTTTCTTTTTAGCTTTGGTATCCAATTTGGACATAAAATCAATAGCTTGTTCAAGAAATACTACCTCAAATTTTGATTTCATTCAGTTTGTTTGTCGGTTTACTTTAGCAAAGATAACAAAAAAGTTGAATTATATGGAAACTTTTGATTTTTTGTCCGTATTACAGGTAACGGTATGTAGCTACAAGAAGTTGGCGATTTCGAAGCACTAAACTGTCTGCCACCACTAAACTTGATACGAAGCACAAAGCTTCATTTAAGCACTGAACCGCCAATTTCTTGTAGGTGCTGTGTGTGCCCAGCATGGCATTGGCGTTAACTTAAGCCATATCGTTCTAGTTATTAGACACTTTGTTCTTATTTTTTCTTTTTCAGGAATGATTCTTTTTTGATTACTCTTTTCAAAACAAAGGTATTCCTATCCTCTATTTC
>Ga0222706_1000101_pt1 | contig 29456 bp, 25 predicted proteins | sample AntAcemetage1572_FD_179829 | JGI IMG/M metagenome (GOLD analysis project Ga0222706, IMG submission 179829) | Saline water microbial communities from Ace Lake, Antarctica - #1572 | ecosystem: Environmental > Aquatic > Non-marine Saline and Alkaline > Saline | place: Antarctica: Ace Lake...
ATTTTCCTAAATAATTACTGGGAGAAGTTTTCAGACTTCAAAATCAGCGAAGGCTAGTGCAAGACAATCAACAGCTTCACTGCGAATCATAGGTAGCTCAGCAAAAATCTTTTTCAAAGTGGAATAAATGGACGTAAATATACTGTTAATTAAGAAGTTACATTTAGGCACGAACATGGCAAGATTATATTTGCTAAACTTGTGCTTTCAAAGGTATTACGTGACAGACAGAAATTAATAGATGTAGCAGGGTAATTAGAAGATATTTCAACAGAAATAGCGCGTATAAAACTTGATAACAAGTTAAATCTGATGGTTCAAACTATAAATGATATTCTGGTCTGCTCAATAAAATATACAGAGACGACTGTTATACGAAGTCGTTTATTGAAAATGATGTTTTCAGCAACAAAAGGCCAATTTGGTTTTATGGGAAAGGAACTCAAGCACCAACTCATACCCACACTAAAAGTAACAATCGTAAATGGCCTTGAGCGGAATAAACAAAATCAGCAATTTTATACTTTCTATTACTATGGTAGAATAGATTACCATAATCTACATCTGCTAATCTCAACTATATGGAGTACATTTGACCTAATCATATCCAACCAACCCAAAATTCAATATCTTAATAAAGGTATTTCAGAAATATTCCCACGAATAATAATATTTTTAGAAATAACATTAATAAGGTATGGTAATAAATTTGGTACAATAGGTTTTACCAATAAAAAATATGATTATTCCATCAAAGATGAATCTTTTTTGTCCTCATAATTGTGGCTTGTGCCAATATGATCGAGCAATTAAGAATATCAAATGAAAAAATAAAATGGAAGAGAACTATCGCATTATTGCACAAAATTCCACTGACTTTGTGGTCCTACTTGATAAAGATAAGACTTTCACCTATGTGTCATTTTCCATCGAAAAAGAGTTTGGCTATTCGGCTGAGGAAATAATTGGAACGGAATCAGAAAATTATTTCGAGCAATTTGTACTGGAACGTACAGTGATAAATGGGAAAATACAGCTACTCATGAATGTGCCGAATAAAGCAAATGACAAACGCTTGGTGGTGGAGTCAACCATTCAAGCGCTAATGGATGAAAATAATATGATTACGGGATATGTAATGAACGGGAGAGATGTAACCGCAAGGGAGCAATTAATAGGACAATTGAAAAAATCTTTGGCAAAAGAGAAAAAACTTAGCGAATTGAAATCTCACTTCATTTCCATGGCCTCACATGAATTCAGGACTCCACTTGCAACTATTTTGAGCAGTGGGGAGATCATCTCCTCCAGTGTAAATAGCAACATCGATGAAAATATGGTACAAAAGATTAATAATCATGTAGAACGGATTTGTAATCAAGCAAAAAAACTAAGTAAAATGACCTCTGACATTCTTCTATTAGAGACGCATACTAACTCACAACAAAATGATCAGTTTGAAATAGTATACTTTTTGAGACTCTTAACAGAATTAATTGCTGAATATTTTTCAGAAGAGGAAATACATAAGCAGTTGCTACTATCAACGCCAAAAAGAGATTTTAGAATAACAACAAATCCATTGATATTAGCTCATATGCTAAAAAATTTAATAGAGAATGCACTGAAATATTCTTCAGGAACGTACGAACCAGTAGAGTTAACTGTTACTACTAATTCCAATTCTTTCTTGATTCAAATAAAAGATCATGGTATAGGCATTCCAGAAAGAGATCAAAAAAATATATTTAACGCGTTTTACAGAGGAAATAACGTTACTAACATTAAAGGAAATGGGCTTGGTCTAAGTATAGTAAGAGAGTTTTCAATTATACTAGGAGCAATCGTAAAACTTGTAAGTAATGAAAATGAAGGTACTACGATCTCTATAGAAATACCATATGAAAGATAAATTACTTCTCATTGATGATGAGATCACAGTTCTTGAAAATTTCGAAGAGTTACTAGTTACAAAAGGTTATCAAGTTGATACAGCTAACAGTGCGGCTGAAGGAATAAACAAAATCCAAAAAGGAAATTATGATCTAGTGATTTCTGATGTATCAATGCCTAACGGAGATGGAGACGAAGTCCTGAATTATATAAGAACAAGTGAACACTTAATCAATTTACCTTTTATATACCTGACCGCTAGATGGGAAAATGATTATCAACAAAAAGGGATTGAAAATGGAGCTGATGACTACTTGACGAAGCCTATAACTATATACAATCTGGAAAAAGCTATTCGAGTGACCTTATTGAAAAGAAAAAGAGTAGAATTACAAATAGAACAGAAAATTCGACAAGCAATTTTGTCGGAACGAAAAATAAAATATCACGAGTTACGAACACCGCTTTTTGGAATTTTATCTGCACTTGAATTTCTAAAATCAAATTGGGAAGACTTACAACCAGCACAAGCCTTAACTATCTTGACAAAAGCATACATAGTATCGTTAGGAATGAACAAGAGTTTGACCAACCTGCAGCGTTGGACTGATCTATCGATACTTAGAATCGAAGAAAAATCGAAAATCGATGTCAAAAAAGTTATAAGCACTAAGATCAATCCATCAGAGAGAATCACAGATAATTCATCATCCGAAATATCCTTCATGTTTAGTATAAAATATTTTGATTTTATAATTGACGAACTACTAACTAATGCTCGAAAATTTAATTCAAATCAAGTCAATATTGAAGTATTTTTAACAGATACATGTATAAAAATAGTCAATGGCCAAGACTACATTGAGGAATATGGATTATATGTTCCAACGCCGTTTGGTCAAATTAACAGAGAAAAATATGAACAGCAAGGATTAGGTTTAGGTCTTTATTTAGCTAAATTTTATGCTGAACAACAGGATTTTGACTTGATAGCTGTATCTACAGAAAGCACCTTCGAAGTCAGTCTGTCTTCGAGATGATAGCAAGCAATTATTTAAAATTGAGATTATACTAATAGTTTTCTGTGTGTTATAGAATTAGTTTCGCTACTGTAAATTCATCTTCATGAACATAATAATAAAAAATATTCTCTACAACTAGTATTATCATGTCTTGAACACTTCAATTAGTAATAGTTTCAAAATAAAACACCGACAAGGTCTGGAACGACTAGCTGGGTAGATGAAAAAGTCTTCTTTGGGATGGGTGAATTTTCTAGCTGGCAAAGAAATCTCCAAAATTAAATGATATAATTTTTCCTCAAATTTAATAGCATAGCGATATCTGAAAAAGAGATATTTACAGTGAATTTCTTCATAATATTGCTCAACCAAAAAGAAAGTTGGAGCTTACTCGATCAGTCAAATCAGCTCTGGAAAAAGTTGAGATTTATGTTGATGTAAATTGTATTTTAGATTCTACCATGTATTTAGTAGAAGCAATTAAATAAAAATTGGTTTATATCTGTACCTGAGAATTGCCTTGTAATAGTTTTTCATACTATTAGGCAAATGTTCCATTACTTAAGGGTAGAACCAAATTTATCACTGGTTACTTATTTAGCAACTGTAGTTAAAATCATATAATTTTGCTAAATCAGTCAGTAACTTTGATTTAATATTAATTAGTTCATACATTAAAGGTATTTAGCCAAATAAGAAAAGAGTAAATATCGCCAGTCTGATATTTATTCGCTGACAAATATGTTATTTTGATACTAAATTAAATTTGCCTTGTCGAGGTGTTGAAATATTTTTTTTAGCAATTGGTCAATTGGTTCATTTTTTTCTAATAAAAGAAAAAAAACAGAATTTAGATTAAGTCCAGGGTCATAATCCCCTCCAGTCATACCAATTATAATAGCATCTTCATTAATTTCTTTTATACACCCTGCTAATTCAATTCCTCCCATTAATGGCATCATAATATCAGTTATAATAAGTTCAGGTAAGGAATTGCTCGAATAAAACGCTACTGCCTCGCAACCATTTGAAAAGGATTCCACCAGATAACCCATTCTAGTCAATTTTATTTGAAATAGAACTCTTATCAATTCGTCATCGTCTACAACAGCAATTCTATTTATTTTCATTGAATAAAAATATCAAAAAAAATAACAGGCTCCAAATAAATACACATTTTTATAAATTAAGTAACTATATCTTGATATTCAGTACTACTGATTTACAGAGATAAAACAGTTCTGATGTTGTTACGTCGTTATATTTTATGAGATAATTTTTTGAAAATTGTATTACGAAATAGCAAATTAATAGGAGTATAATAAAAGGTAATGAATCGTATTCCTCTTTTAAAAGCAACAGGTTTATTAATCGTAAAATAAAACAATACTAAAAAGTAAATAACATAACATTATTACAAGCTACATCAATACTTATATCTCCTATCATAAATTTTTTAATCATTGATTAATTTTTTCAATCATTGAAAAAATAATCACCACAAAGAAAATTATATCAATTTTGAAATCTATTGTTAAAGAGTTTTCTTAACTCTTTAACATACCCACGTCTGATCGGGGCAACGTGATTCAGTAAAGTAACATACTTTGAATTAAATGATGTGACGTAATCAATATTTACAATATAAGATTTATGTATTCTTATAAAACTATTAATAGAAAGTGTGGCTGAAATATCTTTTAAAATAGCTCTGACTACATATTGCTTTTCGCCAGTATAAATTCGTGTATACAATCCGTCTGCCTTCAACATTAAAATCTCATCTATCTTTAGTGGGACGGTAAAACCTTTATCTTTAATATTTAAAATACTTGTTAATTTTACGCCAACCTTATACTTCAAGATTGCTAAATAAATGATTGAGTTGAGCATTTCCTTGGAGAATGGCTTATGTATGAAATAATTACCTTCCAAAAGCGCGATATTTTCTAAGTGACACTTATCTGAGTGACCAGTCATGAATACAATTGGTACTTGGGTGAACTCCCTAACTTTAAGTGCAACATCGATTCCATTTAAATCCCCAGACAACATTAAATCTAATAAAATAACGTCAGGCCTTAAATCAAAAATTAAGTCAACTGACTTTTCACCACTGCCTTCTTTACCCACCACCGAGTACCCGAGTAAATCCATGATAGTGCCGACATTTTCAGCAAATTCCTCATCATCTTCAACTATAAATATTTTTTTCAAATTATATTTGTTTAAACGTTAAATTAGTTCAGGAACATGCTGAAGTTTCTAGTCTTTTAAGAAAGACTTAATTAAGCTTTTAATTTAGTTTTTACGTTTTTTCTGATCGCAGCTCATTTTAAAACTCGAAAGTCCCATTATTAGCGATTCCAACAAAGAATATTTCCGCTGATTGGCTACTTGACTGCAAATTAATGGAATTTTTTGTCTTTAATCGTAAATTAAAAAAGCCTAGTTTTTATTGAATAACTATTGCAGTTACTCGCAGTTATGGGGAGACCTTAGTTTTCTTTGCTTTATGAGCAAGAGGAATCATCAAAATGGAGTTGGTCGATGATGGATGGCTGAAGTTCTGGCATTCATAGTACTTACCGCATAATAAGACATTTTCAGCATTTTACTGACACTATTGAGGATATAGGTATTAAAATGGCATGAGTAGTTTCAAAATCTAAGGGAAAAAAATAGCGGTGTACAGCTAAGATGACTAAGAGCCGAGTTTAAAAATTTTCTGAAAAACTAAGCCAAAAAAATATTTTTACCTTAGTTTTTGGTTAACATAGCTCTGAGTTAAACTAAGACTACTGCTACTAGTGTACACTAACTGAACAATTCTTTAAAATATTCCCAAATAAAGAAATCATCCGAATAGTTAGAACTATAAGCCAAATAAAAGGAAAGTCTCCGTGAACAAATAAGGCCTAAGCACAACAGTCTGGAAACAGTCACTCTTGAAATGTCTCCCCTATTAATTTGGAATTTATAGCTAAAGCCATCCTGTTGATGATTATTAATTTCAGCTATACAGACCTTATCTTACACATACATCTGATTGTCTCGGCAGGATGAATACCGGCCTACTAAAGTAAAACTAGCTATTTTGTAAACCGCAAGCATATACGGCCAACCTATCCAAACTGATGAATTTAAAATTGGATTGGAAACAGAAGACCAAGCATTATTGGCTAAATCTGTCGCCAGTTATCTAAAATTGCGAAACTCGGAACTTTGCTTTTATACTCTGGAATCAGAACTTTAAGTATGCTGACCAGACGATCTTCATTTAAATTATTTTTGATCCCAGCTTCTAATTCTTCTAATAACAAACCCATTAAAAGGAATTCAACTGGCGAAGACTCAACAATCCGAATTTTAGGATGGTAAGTTTGCTTGTAACCCTCCGAACTTGAAACTAATTCTTTAAATATTTTTTCCCTAGATCGCAACCCGGAAAATTTGATATCAATATCTTTAAAAGGTATTCTGCCTGAGAGCTTTATCATCTGAATAGCCAAATCGAATATTTTCACGGGTTTACCCATATCAAAAACAAATATCTCGCCCCCATTTCCCATAGATCCTGCTTCAAGTACTAAACTACAAGCCTCGGGAATAGTCATAAAGTAACGAACAATGTTTTTATCAGTGACCGTCACTGGTCCACCGGACTCAATCTGCTTTGTAAACGTGGGAATGACGGAGCCATTAGAACCTAAGACATTTCCAAACCTGGTAGTTATAAATTGAGTTTTTAAACTCGAAAGATTAGCCAAAAACTTTGACTGCATATAGATTTCTGCACACCTTTTGGATGCGCCCGTCACGTTTGTGGGATTGACAGCATTATCCGTACTGATAAATATAAATTTCTCAACGCCCACTAATTCTGAAATATCCGCGAGATTTTTTGACCCAATTATGTTTGTCTCTATAGCAAGCTTTGGAAATGACTCCATTAACGGGATTTGTTTGTAGGCAGCAGCATGAAAAATATAGTTAGATCTATACGCCTCAAAGATCTCCATTAAAGATGATTTATTCCTTATATCAGCAAGAATTGGAATTACCGGAAATGATACCGAATGTCTGTTCAGTTCTTCATTGATATCAAATAAAGCTGATTCGGTCATATCCAATATAATTAGCGCGGATAAATTATTCTTACATAACTGACGACAAATCTCACTACGGATAGATCCCACTCCGCCAGAGACAAGTACCACTTTATTCAAAAGATTAGCTCTCAAATGATCTTGATTAATGCTGATACTTTCCCTTCCAAGTAAATCTTCAAGATTAATATTCCTCAAGTCATTGATCCCAATATCCTTTGTAGAAAGGGCGCTGTAGCTTGGTGCAGATTTTACTTCGACTTTCAGGTTAAGACAGATAGTTAAGACATTATCTTTCCGTTCCGCTGAAAGACTATGGGAGGAAATAACTAATTATTTAATTTTATTTTTTACTATAAAATTCTCAATTTTAGAATGATCAGTCAAGATTTTTTTTCCAGACAAAGTCTTCCCTTTCATTTTCAAATCTTCGTCAAAAAAAGCACATACATTGCGGACTGGATTGGATTCTCTATTCAAAATCTGAAATACCATACTACCCTGCCCGCCTGCACCAAATATTATTGTGTTAATCGAATTCTGCTCAAATTTAAATATCCTGTGATACGTCTCTCTAATTATTAATCTGTAAAGTATAATAGCTATAAATGAACCGAAATAACTCAAAACAATGAAGGCTAAAGTAATAGGGGTAATATATGCAGATGCTATAGCCAAATAATTGAGGAAAATCGAGATTGAAATAGCAAAAAAGAACAAAACTGCAAAATTAATAATCTCATTTATATCAGTAAACCTAACAAAAGATTTGAATGTGCTTTTTGAAAGCATAGCTAGTGCAATGACAGCTATCATTATCAGAGACCACTTTACAGCATTTTCGAACGAAATGATAGTGGTATTAATGCCGTGTAAAAATAAATAGGCAATTGTAAAATTAAACGTAACCACCAAAAGATCTAAAATTAATATAAGCTGAACCGGAATAAATGGAACCTTCTTAATCCACGCAGAAATATAAATTTTAAAGGGTACTGAGTTATTTTTTTGGTTCTACCCCGAATTTAATGGAATAGCTATATTTGAAAAAAAAATGTTTACGGAGAATTTTTTCACAAGAATACTGGATTTAGATGATGGATGGGCAGTCGAATCTGTTGACACAGATTTTTCTAAAGCAGAAATTTCTATTCAAATAGTCTGCTTATTGGAGCAGCTAGAAGATATCCAGCCAGACTGGTGAACTTTGCAAAATTTACGATCACGCGCCAGCACGTAAATGGAGGCACTTGGACACGATGTAATACAAAACTTATTCAGGTGTGAACTGCCTCGGATTAGTACTTCTCAGGGTAAAATAGAGACTGTCCAGCCTAGCTGGACCTATGGGTACGTGCGTCATACCTTCCTGTTTGAACATGTGATAATCGACTTGCTGAAAGCGAGTAAAAATCAGACCAAAACTGCTCAAATTATGCGTTGTGGGTTTAACGTAGTAAATCGTGTCATGCACTTGAGCACAAAATGAGGCATGGAGAGAAGAAACTATACAGAGCTGGTATTGGATCAATTAAGTAGTGATGAAAAGGCCTTCGAGAATGGGCATCACTACTTCACCGTCCTGAGTCATCCCGGATCGGGGTGTGTACTTGATATGGAAGAACATCGAACAAAGGAGGCCTGTAAGTCATCATTTAATAGAATATTAACAGAAACTCAACTGGGGCAGGTAACCACAATCAGTATGGATATACGCCACAGCGCACAGGTGTGGCCCGCTTATATTACTACGGCTCAAGAGCTACTTCCCAATGCTGCGATCACACACGATCGGTTTCATCTGATCATGTATGGCAATAAGGCTATCGATCAAGTGCGCCGAAGAGAAGTCAAACAGCATGACGAGCTTAAGAATACGCGCTATGCCTTACTTAAGAATCCGGAAAACCTCACTGAGAAACAGCGCATAAAGTTTGAGTCAATTATAGGTGCTAACTATGAGGTTAGCAAGGCTTGACAGGTAAGAGAAAACTTCAAAGATCTATTCAGTTCCGGAAAGCTTTTCGCCTGGACACTTTACAACAAATGGACTGCTGACTCGAAGAAGAGAAATACAAAGGAAATAGACAAAGTAGTAGAGACATTCAACAATCCTTTTTCCGGGGTAGTAAATGCATTGATACTGAATCTAAGGAATGCACTAGCTGAAGGCCTAAATGGCAAAATTCAAGAGCTTAAAACAGTAGGAAAAGGCTATCGAACCTTCGCCAACTTTAGAAGCGCACTACTGTTTTTCCATGGCGGCTTAGATCTATATCCCCACTAACTTAAGGGTAGAACCATTTTTTTTATGTCAGTAACTATTAAAAAGATTAGAGTTGAATCGTCTAAGATTGTTTTTAATAGTTCTTGTGGCATTAAATTCCCTGCCAATAGCACCTTCATTACTGTAGCTATATTCCCAACGGAATGAATCATTGGTTCTCAGTTCAATAGATTTTGATCTGATAAGCTTGCCGGGGACTAGTGGAATCGTAAAATTGAATCCTGAAGTATTACCCAGTACTGTGGCTGTTGAAAAGAATCCAACTTCTATATTTTTGTATTGCTTAAACACAGAAAATCTAATTCCTCGATCATTCTCGAGAAATTGACCGAAATCCAACGAAATACTAATCCGCTCCTTAGGCAAAAGAAATTCAATGTTTCCCAAAATAAGGTTGTCGTTTATAGGATCAAAAAATGTAGAATTATTGGGGAAATAATAAAAACCTGTTTTTGCATACCGAAAGCCGAGGCTCAATCTGCCATCATAGGGAAAAAAACGGTATTCAAAGTCGAGACCGTATCGATTATTATGAAATAATCCAACAGACAATTGCGTGTAATGATTTTTGGCAAGCGGAGTAAAGTATTCAAAAAAAGTCGGGCCAAGCTTTAGCTGATTGCTCTCGCTGTCCAAATCATTTTGAATAGGAATCATTAAACCTGCAAACAAGGATAAACCTCTCGCAAGGATAATGTCGGATCCAATAAGTACACCAATTTTACTTTGGATTGGATTCTCAAAGTATCCAAACCGAATTTGGATATCTGGATCAATAACCACATTAAATCTATACTTACTGACACTAAATTTTCTGAATAAGTCCATTGCATCAGTGTCAGAAAAATCAGCTGTACGAATTGATTGATGCTCAATAGTTGATTCAAAAAGTGCTTGCCCTTTGTAAAGCAGCACAAATTTATTTTGGTTAAATCCCAGTTCTTGGCTTATAGAATTGGCCAAACGCACTGCTTCAGCAGGATTATTTATTCCTCGATGCTCCACACTAGTCATGTATACAATACCTTCACTCGTTGAGCGCATTGGGGATATCAATACCTGCTCAAAACCGGCAGCATACAGCGCAGCTCTTAGTTCAGCAACATCCTGAGCAATTACACTGGTATAAAAAAGTAAAAAAATAATGCCCGGTAGAAGTTTATTCATACGCTTTCATGTTTCTTTTTAGTGATTTATCAAGATAAACCCTATATGAAATCTGACCGGATAAAGCTTTTAAATCGAAATAATTTACTTGTAACCCTATTTTCTTAAAAATAATGGCACTGGCACCAACATTAATATATTGGGTATCATACTCTGCTGCAAGGAAAACCTTATCTTCTAGATTAACCTGTAATCCACCGAAAAATCCTGACAAATAGTAATTACCACGTTCGGATTTAGCGATCCACTGATACCCCATATCATAAATATTTGCCTTTTTAGGTAGTTCTTGGAGATGCACCTCCAAACCATAACCTAACACAGGCTCAACACTAATTGAATTACTGATAGCTATGTTGCGACTAATAACTATCGAATTGTGATCAATAAAACTAGCCGCTAGGGGAGGCGATAAAATCGCAGAAAGGTTGATACCATACTTTTTCTGATTTAAAATAAAGAATTGAAGATCTAAATGTCGATCTCCAATTCCTATTCTGGGTATATCTGTTGGCCGCGTAATCACAAAATTCACTGATACCCATGATAAGGGCCGTAATTGAACAGAATAAAAAAACTCGTTGGACTTTCTATTCATGAAATTATTTATAGCATATTCTACAGGTAAATAAGCTACTTGAAATTGAATATTATCTCTTTTATCTATAGAACTAGGCTTTGGTATTCTGACAAGACCTGGCTTTCCAAGAAAGTTAATTTGCCCATACGCGTTTGAAAGGCAACCAAACAATACAAGACTAAAAAAAATAAATTTTGTAGCGAATCTCAATGTTCTACTTCAATTTAAAACCTACTGTTGCACCAAATTCCAACCCTTGAAGTGATATATTTTTTACTTCGAAAGCTCCAATATCATCTTCAGAATAGAGACGATGATCATAGGACCCAGTATTGAATTGAGAGAAAAGTGTAAGAACAAGACGCTCAGAGAGTAAGGTAGAGTAGCCTATCATAGCTGTTAAACCATAGTCGTTACCCGAAAACTTTGATTCAGGTAAAGAACCTTCTCCCCCTGTCACTTCACGACTGATCGTATGCTGAATAAAATAGCGGGAAATACCCAATCCACCAATAAAGTATGATTTCGAACTAGAGTCCACACTTTTTTCACTCGCCTCTCCTTCATCTAAATCAGATTTTGTACTTGATTTAGAAGATTTTGACAAGGGAAATCTATATTCTAGTTGAAGTCCGGCGGGAATAATGTTTTGCTCAATCTTTTCAATTCTGACTAGATCACCAAGGGAGGGGGTAGCAGACTGAAATGTATTCTGGGCATAACCCACTCTTCCTCTTAGGCTGAAAGTTTTACCAAGATCAAGCTTACCATAGACGGAAGGAACAACCACCGTATTGGCACTGCCATTACCTTGAGTTGGATTAACCAATAATATGGTTTCATCAGGGGTCGAATAGAGCCTGGTCCAGGAACTCAATCCAGCTCCAAACTCACTAAACGATATTTGGGCCTCCACCGAAAATGGAAGAAGGAAAACCAGCAGCAATAATTTTATATATTTCATGTTTTTTGATTTGAATAGTGATTGAATCAACCCCCAGCACCTTGATTATGGCAATTGTTAACAGCGGTGTTGTAGTTGGTAGTCTGAATTAGTATGGCGGAATTTAAATTGGTTTCGGCTATTAGGATTGCTCCATCCCTTATTACGTTGGATGCTGTAATTCGCTTATCTCTTGCAAATTCAGCAGCAATGGCAAAAGATTCTTCGAATAGTATCAACTCATCCTTACTTCCCAACACAAAAGCGATGATATAGGACTTAAGCCCTCTTTTGACAGCATCTGGATAGTCTAACTCGTCAATAGCTTTGTTAGTCGAAACTGCAAAATCTAATAATTCGGTAGTGTTATCAGCAATTAATTCAGCCCCTAAAATAATTCTGGCTGCATAATCCTGCTCATATTGAGATGTGAATACTAGATAATTAGTAAGAATGCCTTGAATTTGAACCACTGACTCATCCTCCAGTTTTTTGACATTGCGCAGGTAGATTTCGTCTGCTGTCTCTTTGCAAGGCCCGACTAGCGCTCCGATTCTGGAATTAAATTCATTCTTTATGGTTTCTCTTTTGTCAAATGTCAATCTGGCACCTGGTATGGAGCCATCTACTGTAGGAAGCTCTAATTGAGAGAAATACTTGACAAATTCCGGATTTGCTTTGAAATCAGCTTGGATCTGTAGAAAATCTGCAGAAGGCTGTATCGAACCATCTAAAATACCGGACATCACAGCTTCAGTCAACCCATCAATAACCACTGCATCTGAAATATTTGGAGCAATTTCGGAGAATGCCTGGATCACATCCAAATTCTCCTGCGGTATATCATTAGTTACAATAGCAGCAGTCACGTTTGCTACCAATGCACTCGCTTCGGTGGAGATTGTGATGTCTCCGTCAGTTTCTACAACTGCTACAGGTTCGGTAAGAACAACCTCGGGGAGTGGATCCACTATTTCTAAACCGGGAAATGTGAATTCAAAGGCTTGAATACTATCTAGTTCTGCAGGAACACAACTTCCTATCATCACAAACAAAGCCAACAATAATAATTTTACATTATTCATAACATTAAATATTTTTTCGAAACTCAGTACTATTTGGACAGTGAAATACAATGCAATTAAACCAATGTAAACAAATTGTATATTTTTGTAAATAAAAGATCCGATATTCAGTTATTTATGACATTTCAGATTTGCACACTTTGTTTACTTTTTTACACTTTCAAGAATATTTGATGCATAAGTTTTATCATATGTGAGACAATTACATTGTGTGCAAAAGTAAAAAATGGGCTTTAGGTCATTTTTAGTGGATAGCATGTAACTAAATTAGTAAAATATTTAATTTTACTAAATGAACAGTAAGCAATTATTCGAGATGGCTTTGAGCTTGGAGAAGCCATGGTAGGTAAAAAATATTGACATGATCAAGCCCTTTAGTGGGATCGAAGGTCAGCTTGATATTTACCTTGACTTTGAAAAAGGCTTTAAATTTCCGGAAGGAAAAACCCATGATACCGTCGAGCGAACCTGGCAATAGCTCAATTTTTTCCAACATAAATGTTTTTTTACACGCCAGGGTCCGCTCCGTTAAAACCGCGCAAGCTGGTACAGAAACACTGCCTGTGCCTTGGGCTCGTTCAGGAAGTGGATTTACACTGCTTTTTGAAGCTTTCAGCCTATTGTTAATTGAATCTGAAATGCCGGTGAGCAAGGCTGCCCAGATCATGGATGTTTATCCACAACGGCTATGGAATGTTTTTTCGTATTGGATAGCAAAAGCGCATCAGGCAGACGATCACGCTGAGGTAAGCGTACTTGGAATTGACGAAACTTCCTCCAAAAAAGGCCATAATTAGGTTAATGTGACCGTGGATATGGATCATTGAAGGGTTATTTATGCGGTACCCGGCAAAGGCGCCGATACCATTGATGCGATCTGTAAACATCTTGAAACAAAAGGATGCAAAAAAGAGCAGATCAAACAGACTTGTATTGATAGGTTCCCTGCTTTCATCTCAGGGATCCAGAGCAACTTTGAGAATGCCGCTAGTACATTCGATAAATTCCATGTAGTCCAACTCATCAATAAAGCCATGGACAAAGTCAGAATGCTTGAAAGAAAGGAATTTGCGATGCTCAAAGGCTACAAATATACGTTTCTGAAAAACGATCGCAACTTAAGTGAGAAGGCCAAAGAAGACAAGTATACTATACTGACCCTATTGCCCAGTATTGCCAATGCGTATAGGTTAAAAGAGTTGTTTGCCGAATTTTGGACCTTCGATAACAAACAGGAAGCAGGAGCTTACCTGTCCTATTGGTGTGATCTGGCAGAAGAATCAAAAATCTATCCGTTCATCAAAGCAGCAAAAACAATGAAAGCGCATTGGTCTGGATTGGTCAATTATTCGGAAACAAAGCTCAACAACGGGATTCTGGAGGGAATCAACTCTAAAATACAGCTTGCAAAAAAAAGAGCCCGAGGATATCGTAACAGCAACAACTTTATCACTATGAGCTATTTCATAGCCCTCAAGTTTGGCTAATTTCTACCATAAAATAGTGCGGATAGGATAGGATTAGCTGATTTTTTGAGGCTTTGTAGTTTTTTCTGGATGTTGACGAAGTCGGAGAAATTGATTTTTGCGTTGTAAGCCCAGTTTATTGCTCTGAATTGACTGAGGATATCGCCTGTGGTTGCCCGAACTGATTTTTCTATTTTATACCATTTTGGTCTTGGGAGGACTTGTTCTTTGGTGATCTGGGAAGCCAATAGAAGTAACGAATAGATCGCCGTTATGAAAGCAGGTACTTTGGAACATGCGTCCTGTGTTCTCACTTGAGCTTGGCCACATCCCAGTATGGTTTTTTCGTCTTTGAAATTGACCTCGATCTCCCACCGCCAAAGATAGGCTTGCAGCAGAATAGCCAAGTCCATATCCGGATCAGTACAGATCAGGTAAGCAGGATCTCTGTACAGTAGCCGGGAATTTTTTGTGAGTCTGTAAGCCACCGGACGGATGATGACCAGTTTGAGATCTTTGTTTCCTGATTTTCGCCATCTGACTCTTTCGACTACTTTGAGCTCAAAGGCATGAACTTTTCCCGCAGCCCAAGCCAGTACGGTTTGCCAGGGGAACTCTTCGGACTGGCGGATCTGCTCTGGAGTGGGGAGTGCTTCCCCGTAGACTTTTTTACGTCCTTTTTCTACAGACTGCGGTTCGGGTAGAAGATATAAACTGGCATCTTTTCGGATTCTGCCGATAAGCGTAGTGTTTTGAAGGAGATTTTTGAGTACTGCTTCGTTGGTATAACTACCGTCTACACTGATGACCAGCTTTTTGTGTGGATAACCATCCTGATCAAGATTTTCTCTCAGTAGTATGATCCGTTCTGCTCCGATGACACTGAGCTTGCTTTTTTTCTGAGTCTCTTTAAACTGTTCCCAATCTTTCGGACCACTTCCTTTGCTAGGCTTAAGCACCGTTGGGCAGTGATGCAGGTCAATCGGAATAGCACGGGCTTGTACTGGCCCCATCTTAGTGAAACAGGATAGCGAAAGTTGTATAAAACGCTGCCCCCAGATCAAATTAATCTGGAAAGGTGGTCCCAAAGGGTCACGAAGCCATCGGGCTCCGAATACTTTTTTCCCCTTTTTGCGTAACAGCGTATCATCCATATGGGCGAAAACAGTGTGCTCGCTCGGATCGATCAATCCGACAACCTGTCTTCTGATCACTCCAAAGATTCCCGCAATATCCATCCGATCCCCTTTAAAAAGGCGGTAAGCAGCGCTCCAGTCCTTAAACTGGTCTCCACTGGCTGTGAGCCAACCGGTAACCGTATGTCGTCCCATACAAGTGAGCACGCCACTCATCAGTTGCCTGGCTCTTAACCACGTTCGCGATTGCTTGAAACAGGACCGGCATTCCAGGAAAAGTCCTTCCAAAACTTCTTTCAGATCTTCTCCGGGAGTTTTTTTTTAAGATCAGCCACAGACTGATCACTACGCTGAAGGACCAGCCTCTGGTGATCATCAATAATCCATTCTACCACTTCGCCCTGCTGAAATTCAATCGCCTGGGCTACCGCAGCAGGAAAGTTGACATACCATTGCTCACTTTTGGCTCTCTTAATAAGTTGTACTTTAGTTGGATACCCCATATCTAGTCTTTTAACTAGATACAATATGGCTGAAAAAAGGCCATAATTCCTAATTATGACCACTTTATTTTTAATGTCTAGTAAATCGCCAAACTTGAGAGCTATTTCATAGCCGGGAAGCTCAAATTTGACTACCCATTATACGCTAGGCAAAGCTGAAACTTAGAATTATTGATCATTTAGTTATTCTCAGAAATTCTATTACCCACTATAATCCATATCGAGCCTAAATTATTCATTAAAGATCGCCAAAGTCTAGCGTGCTTAAGCCTACTGTGATTTGAAAAATAAGTTGCACGAGACAATAACCTGAAAAATCTCAAATTCACTTCCATCGGTGATCAATTCCATCTCGTTCCGTTACGCTTTTGTTAACAAATCAGCTCAGTTTTTATCCTTTTATTAAGATCTCCCTGAAAGTTAATTTTTAACATTTCTGCAGAGTTTACCAAGCTAGTTTTGACTCATCACAAACCTATCTCAATTCGTTATGAGTCAAAATTTTTTCTCCAAATGGAGCTTCAGCATATTGCTGATAATGTTCCTCACAGCCTTCGAAGCGCAGTATCTGCTCGCTCAGGCTACCAACGCAAGCATCACCGGGAAGGAAAGTCCTGGATGAGACCAACCTTCCTCTGGTGGAGGCTACCGTACTGGTGGCGAATGGTGCTACAGGTTTCAAGACCTATTCCATCACCTCAGAAGAAGGTAGCTTCAACTTTCAACAATTACCATTGGGAAAGCCCTATTCAGTCACGGTAAGTTTTATCAGCTATGTGACCAAAGTAAGAAATGGTTACACGCTAAACCAAGGTGATCAAATCAAGTTGGAATTCAAGCTGACAACTGGAGAAACTGAGCTTGATGAAGTAGTCATTTCTGCAAATAATTTGGATAATGAGATTGGTAAATTAGGTGGAGTTACCTCCATCAGTTCTACTCAGATCAAAAATTTACCCACCGAAGGAAGGAATTTCACCAGTTTAACCTCACTCGCTCCGCTGCAGGGTGGTGGCTCCATCAACTTGGGAGGTCAGCTACGAACATCTACCAACGTGGCGCTGGACGGAACGCAAGAAATCAACTGACTGCTGGGGAATTAGGAAGAGGTCCATACACTGTCTCAATTGAAGCAATCCAAGAATTTGAAGTGGGTAACCAACTCTTAATGATGTCAGTCAAGGAAGACAGGCTGGGGGCGCTTTGAATGCAGTGACCAAAGCTGGCACCAATGAGCTTTCGGGTTCAGCTTTTGTTTATCACAGGAACGATAAGCTAGCCAGCCAATTTGACATCCGCTGCAATGAGCGTACACAAGATTTTTACCACTACCAATGGGGATTTAGTCCTGCTGGACCTATTATCAAAAACAAGATGCACTTTTTTATGGCTTTTGAACGTCAGGATGCAGGAGATCCCGTTTTCATTACAGATATCAATACTCCAGATGATGAGCGAAGACTTGGGGTCAAGAGCGATACGCTAAATAAAGCATTGGATATAGTTCGAAGATTATACGGTGTCAGTGATGCACAGCAAGTAAGACAATTCTCAACAAAGACCGTGGCCAACACGATTTTTGCCCGGATTGACTGGCAACTGAATAACAGAAATAAACTTACGATCAGAAATAATTTTACCGACTGGACCAATCCACTACGTGTGAATGACAACTCCAGTATCAATTTGGCAGAAGTTTACAGTGATTTTACCTCCAGAGAAAACGGCATTCTGGCTTCATTGCGAACTGCGATCAATCCAACTACCACCAATGAATTGAAAGTGCAGTTCCAACATGCAGAACTGGCATTTCTTCCAAACGCTCAGCTTCCGATCCATAATATCCCGAGAGGAATAGTGCGGATAACCTCGCCGTTCCCTACCGAATCAAACCCAAATGCTACCCAAGCCAGGAGTTTTTAATTTGGAGGACAGCGATTTACACCTGAGACGAATGTGGAAAATCAGCTTCATTTTGTCAACACTACCTACATGACAAAAGGAAAATACCAGTTCACACTCGGTACGGACAATATGTTTACCTATTTGGAAACTTTACTTTCGAATGAACAAAATGGGAGGTTTTTCTTCGACAATCTTCAGGATCTAGAGAATTTCAAAGCTTCCAGATATGCGCGAGAAGTTCCACTTTCAGGCTCGCCTTTGGTCACGCAATCTGTAATTGATCTCTCTGCATTTGCACAAGTTGAGTTTGAGCTTGCCAAAAATCTTCAAACAGTCTTGGGAGTGCGCTATGATGTCAGTGCCTTTACGATAGCTGCTGCTTATAATCCTATGTTGGATCAAGAATTGGGTATGCGATCAGATAATCTTCCATCGGACTGGAATAACATTCAACCCCGTCTGCAGATGACTGGGAATATCAAAGGGAAAAATACCGATATCCTGAAATTTGGTGCCGGTTTTTTCTCTGCCCAGCCGCATTATTACGCCCAAGTGAACAGCATTCAAAACTCCGGTCTGATGCTCGCTGCGATTGATGTGACAGGCCATTGTTACCTACTCCGGACTTTATCAGCTACCGAAATGATCCCAGCACTGTGGCATGCGTCCTGAAGATTATGATCGGTACATCACCTGTCAGGACTTGGCAGATTTGACCAGATTGATGCGACAAACGGTATCCAAAGTGATGAAAAAAATCGAAGAAGTTTAACTGAGAAATTTGAAATGCCACCAAATCACCATTGAAGATAAAGTAGTTAGTTTGTGATCCAAAATAATTAGCAGTTCTATTCTACAGATTTTTAATTGTGACTTTCTTCTACTTCGCCCATTTCAAATATTCCGCTTTAATCGCAGCATCCGCTACGCGCTCATCTGAAAGAACCATAATTCGATACTTAAATTCACTAGACCCATTTGCTTTAAGCTTGAAATTTAATTCTTCTTTACCGCCACTCAATGCCTTTTGTCCCAGAGGATTCGCAGCAAATAAGCCGTAGCCACGCGCATGCCAGTAGGTTGGGAATCCTGGATTTGAAGGGTGGTCCAAGATTACTACCGAAACATTCTCTTCCTTAATTTTCCCATTCAAACTCACCCAATTTCCCCGCGTACCCCAAACCTCATTTCCTTCGATTCCCTCACTACTTCGATACATTCCGGTCACTCCCTCATTATTCATTGTGGGGATATCGGTGACTTTTCCAGCCGCATCTGTGAAAAGCTCCGGCTTTTTAGACGGATGTTCCAATTCCCTTGCGACACGTAGCCCAAGCATTCCCTCTTTATTATCAGTAAATGAAACCTCCTGCTCACCCGCCGTCAATGTACTGATTCGATCGATGACGCGTTTTCCTTTATTTCCGGAGAATATAAAAGTAGTCTGCTCGGTAAGCAGCTTCTCCCCTGCTTGGTTGAGCCATTCTAGTTCGACTTCCAATCTTCCTTCCTCATTTCCACTACTGATTGACTTGATGGATCTGTGAACGATATGACCGTATTTACTTTTCTCTGAAGCCGGAATCGCAGATGAATTATTCCAAAAATCGAGTCCATTGACATCTCCATAGTTGAACCAGAGTCCAATATGATGCGGATGATCAAAACGTTCCCCTGCCCGTGGAGCAATTGGGAATCCTCGGGTAATTGGAGTCCCTTCAGCGGTCATGATTGGGTATAAAACTGGCTTTTCTAGAGAATCGGGAAAAATATATGAGGTAAAAAATATACCCTCAATATGTACATCCACACTTTTCTGATCCTCATTAAGCACTAGGCTGATGCGCTCTTTCCCTGAGTTGCCACTAGCAAGTTGATCAATGCGCTGAGCATTTTGACCAAGGGAATTGAAACAGACTAGGCTAGCCAAGAGCGTAATTATTGGAAGAATGTAAGCGATTTTAACACGATGCATGAATTGCTATTTAGTAGTGAGTAGTGATGAAATTCGGACGGCATGCGGTCACTTTATAGACTTTCCAGCTGCCAAATCATTAAAATAAGCGAGTTGCTGTTTCATCGCCGCAACAAGATCTTCTGGCTCCGTTCGAGCCTCAAGTAAAATCCAGCCTTTGTACTTTATTTTATTAAAGAGACCGAAAAGCTCATTATACGGATATAAGCCAAGATTAAGTTCTCTGACATGAACCGTGTCCCCAAACCATTTCTTCACAGAATTGAAGTTCTCCACCAAGCCGGGCGCAAGGAGGTCTTCATCATTACAGTTCCAGCAAATTTTGACATTTGAGGCAGTAACCTGATCAAAAATCTGCTTCATAATCGGCAAATTTTGGGTCAGCGTACCATGCACCTCTACTCGCACTTCCTGTCCAAAATCCTGCGCAAATTCCCCCACCTCATTCAGTGAAGCTGCTATTTGTGCAATAGTCTTTTCTTGGGGAACTTCAGCCGGTAAGGTATTTGGCTTCACTTTGATCCCAGTCGCTCCGATATCACTGCAGAGTCTGGTGTAAGCCTTAGTCTCTTCAATATTCCTTCGAAGCACTACAGGATTCGGACTGTGGTATTCAAAATTACTTCCATACCCCAAGCAAGTGACAGGGCTGTCGGCAAAGCGCTTTTTGACCGCAGCACGCTGAGAAGTATTCAGATTGGTCTCCACTCCGTGAGCATGCTCAGTTCTTAGCTCGACCCCCAATAATCCGGAAAGTTCACAGTTTCTGATCAAGGTGGGAAGATCCCAGCCTTTCCCCCATTGATACGTGACTAGCCCAAATTTCATCCCTTGGTAGTGATTCGCTGAAAGAGCCTTAACGGGAAGGTGCAAAGCTGCCAAGCCAAGCCCGGCAGCCATACTTTTTTGCATAAACGATCTTCTCGAGTTATCCATTTTTAATTTTAAATATATCCTCAATTGTGCCAGTAAAAATCAAAGGGCAGCTCACTATATGGTAAACAAAGTATTACTGGTACTTCTTCCGATGGCTATCGAAACGTCATCTGCCTGCCTCGCTGTGGCGGGCTTGCCTCGCTGTGGCGGGCCTGCCTCGCTGTGGCGGGTATTGCTGTGAGTTGAGCAAAGAAAATTAAGTTAGTGGCATAATCGCGGATAATCATATTTAATTTTAAATGGATCAGACCTTTGAAGTAACAACATAGCCTTTTCTGTAGTCTCGAGTGAGCATTTTATCCGCTTCTTTGTCATTGACGAATTTTTCACTTTTCCCGTCAAATTTCAGATTACGCCCAAGATTATATGAAATATTAGCTAGCAGAGGAAGTGCAGAAGAAATATAGCCTGCTTCAATATCGCAGTGTAGCGCAGCATTTCCATTTCTTATACCATCAAGGAAATTGGCATAATGCTCCGCTCCACCCGGTGCTGCCATAAGGTTGTTATTTTGAGTAGAAGCTGCTTCATTTTTCTTGGACTGCGCAAAAGGTTCAGCTTCATTTTTACGGAAAGCTTTCCAATTGTCACCATCAATTTCCATATACCCATCAGTTCCATAAAACATATTACCAATCGAGATACCCATTCCTGACTCCCCATTGGTGAACCTACCACGTGTTTCAAACTCTAGTACCTTTCCGTCTGCGTACTTGAATATCGAAGTTTGAGTGTTTGGCGTTTCTTGTGAGCAGTCCTTTGGATCAATCCCATAAATTCCCCCCGAGGAATATACCGAAACCGGGTGCTCATTTTTATTCATCCCCCATCTAGCCACGTCAAACTGGTGTGGACCTTGATTTCCGGTATCTCCATTTCCGGTGTCCCAGTGCCAATGCCAATTGTAGTGTACCTTCTTTTCGTTATACGAAATCATAGGTGCTGGTCCTCTCCAATAGTCATAGTGAAGCGAGGCTGGAACTGCGTCGTCAGGCACTCGACCAAAGGAACCACGTGGTTTGTAGCAAAGTCCACGCGCCATATAGACATCACCGATTCCGCCTTCATGAAGGAATTTGATCGCTTCCATCACATTGGCTATAGATCGGTTTTGGAAACCTACTTGAACTCGTCTGTCGTATTTCCGGGCAGCCTCCACCATTTTCCTTCCTTCGAACACGTTGTGACTGGCTGGTTTTTCGACATAGACATGTTTCCCAGCTTGACAGGCCCAGATGGTACCGAGTGCATGCCAGTGGTTTGGAACCGCAAAGGAGACTGCATCTATTTCTTTATCTTCCAAGACCTTTCGCATATCCCATTCGGTAAGTGGACTTAGACCAGTTTTATCCACAACTAGCTTAGACTTCGCTGCAAAGTATTGTTCATCCGCATCACAAAGGGTCTTAAGTCTCACATTCCGGTTGTCCTTGAGTGCACACCATTGGTTGATGTGATTACCTCCTTGACCACGAATTCCAATTACAGCAAGGTTAATTCGATCATTTGCACCGATAATTGCAGCGTAAGATTTGGCGCTCATTGACATTCCAGCCACGGCTATGCCAGCTGTACCGAAGATGCTTTTTTTGATAAATTCTCGTCTTTGGATCATTTTGATTGTTTTTTGGGGTTATATAGATCGGTTTAATAAAGAGTAAACTAAGAGGTATTAAATCTTTGTGATTATCCGTAATCGCAGCGGTAAAAATCAAAAAGTAGCTTACTATATGGTAGACACTAACATTACTGGTATTCTTCCGGTGGCTATCGGAACGTCAACGGCCTGCCTCGCTGTGGCGGGCCTGCCTCGCTGTGGCGGGCCTGCCTCGCTGTGGCGGGTGACTTGCCAGTTGAGCAAAGAAAATTAGGTTAGTGGCATAATTGCGAGTACATGTTAAATCTTTTAAACATTTGAATTTGTGACTTTTAAAAACATATTTAATGTAACCAATCTCTCACTACTATTCAATGGGTTTTACTTGAGATGACCAATAAGCTGCGCAAACGATTCCGTCTGATAAGAAAATTTCACCTCCCTGTAAAGTAGAATCTCAAGCTTATTAAATGGATACACTTAGTATTCTGACAAAACGCTAAATATTCTCTATAAACTGGCAACTAATTCGCTTTCAAACCATTCAGAGAATTGATTCTTTAATTTTTTTTCCATTCTGAGATAGTTGATAAAAAAAACGCAATAATTCCTAGTGTAAAGTTGATCAACAGACAATTTTATTTATGTTTACAAATCCTTAAGTGGAGAAAGATACCGACCGGGGTGTAGCGTAGCCCGGTATCGCGCCTCGTTTGGGACGAGGAGGTCGTAGGTTCGAATCCTGCCACCCCGACAAAAAAGATGTAAAAGTAAAGCCAATCTCAGAAAAATTAAGAATTTTCATTTTTCTTAAAATTATAAGGTTGGCTTTATCATCAAATAAAAGTCTACCCATTTATTACCAGAATTGTAACAAACCCGGGGATTATTAAGAATTTAACTTTAGTGATGGTTTAGCCTTAGTGGTAAAACCGAATATTAATTTTAGACGAGAGTTTATGTACAACTCATATATTTTTTACAGTCATTTTTGGCTTAATATCGCCAAGCAAAAAAATGATTTCTTACTCCTTTATTCGTAAAATACAGTCGATGGAAAGCGTATCAAAGTCTGTTTAAAAACGATTCAATTCGGTTACCCCTTTAAACAAACGTCCTAAATCAATACACTCAGGAACTTGGGAAAGGAAATCCTTCCACGTGTACCCAGACTAATCTTACTCTGATTTATTGGGATGTCAAAAACATCTGGTTGGCGAATTAAAATAAATTACCTGCTAAGCCATCAAAGCGAGGCATCTTAGCAGAGATGAACAGTACGAAACACTTCTTCATCTGGTCTTCTTCCATGTCAAGTATAATTAGAACAGTGGAGGTACTGGTGGGCCTTCTCAAAGGACTTTTCATCAATACTCAATTTAGATACAAAACCAGACACTGGGGGTTCTGGAACTCAAAAGTCTAGCCCGAGTACAGGCTAGACTGGGCTTTCAAGCTTAGGTTGGTCTGTTTTGTAGCGATTACTAGCTAATCAACCTTGTCCACAAACAAAATCCAGATATCTTTCCTGTTTACTTTTTTCTTGTAATCATCCATTTTTCCAGACGCTTCATCGTAAGTACTAAACTCCTCGATGGCTACTCTATAACGACTTTTAGCATCCATGGGTGCAATTATCTGATTCGTATAGAACCCTTTAGATTTCAGTTCTACCACTTTTTTCTGGGCTTCAGCAAGAGTTTGGAAGCTTCCCACAACCAAGTAATAGAACCCGAAATCATTTGCCGTAGCAGTGCTATCGTAATCAGATGCCCGGTTTTGATTTGAGGTATTAGTGGTGTTAATCGCTACACTCCTATTCACCTTTGAATCGAAGAGTTTCGGAGAGTTTTGACTGGCGATATCCGACTGAATAGATCGCCCTTTATCCAATTCAGAAACGGGGTAAGTGTAAGGACTATCTTGAAATTCACCATAGAAAAAAACAAATTCCGTTCGTCTATTAAGCGCATGTTTTGCCTCAGGGCATTGATCCCCACACTTGACCAAAGGGTAGGATTCACCATAAGACTGCAAAAAAATTCTGGATTTTTGAACCCCTCTTCTGATCAGGAAGTCTAATACAGAAGCAGACCTTTGTTCTGAAAGCTGTTGATTGTAACCCGGGGTTCCCCGAGTATCTGTATGAGATCTCAATTCAACATTTAAATCCGGATTGAAACGTAAATTATTTATCAATTTAATCAACGATTCATTTTCAGATGGTCTGATAGTATATTTATCAAAATCATACTTGATGTCCTCCAGTACTACCGGAGTATTTAGCCTCAACTTCTGGAGCGCAACGAAGACAGTATCCGATGCCTGTACGTCGTGGGCTTCAATTTCATAGTTGAGATATCCCGAACCGTACACTTTAATTCTAATCAACGAATCAGATAAATCGAGATTAAAATCAGCTAGCCCCAGCTCGGAAGTGATCAGATTTTGGATCAACTTAGTAGCCGGTCTTTGGAATTCGACCACCATATTTTCTAATGGGACGCCAGTATCTTCGTCGGTGACTATAACAACTATCCGTCGAATCAAATCCTCAGGAATCTGAAAGACATAATAAATATCATCCATACCCACGGAACCATCTCTATCTGAGGAAAGAAACTTAATCCCCTGCAACGCATCGTCGATATAGAAAAAAAAGTCATCCTTGTTGGAATTAAAAGGAACGCCCATATTAACTGGTTGGAGCGATGGCTCCTGCTGTAATGAAGTGCTGTAAATATCTAATCCCCCCAAACCGCCTAAACCATCTGAGGAAAAATAAAGCATATCCTGATGAATAAATGGACTTCGCTCGATGCCAAAGGAGTTTATGCCACTTCCAAGATTTATAGGCAATCCCCACTTACCGGATACCAAATCCATATAATATAGATCCAAATCACCAAAGCCGCCTGAGAAATCAGCAGCAAAATACAATCTTTGAGCTTTCGTATCCCAAAAAGGATCAGTCAGGAAGTTTTCAGATAAAGAAGGAATTAACTCTACTTGCCCTGTAAGACGATTCGAGAAATTGATTTTGGGAATCACTTCATCCAATTTTCCTACTCTTGCCTTTTCATCTTTGGGAGTATAGGTATTGAAGGCCATGGAACTATCCATACTTACAGGGCCCATATGGAGCTTGCCCTGAAACTCATTAGATACCGTAATATTTTTCAAATCCATACTCAGACTATCGAAATCCCCTTCGAATACTTGCAAATATCCATTTCCGGTCCATCCATAAATCCTAGTTGCTGAATTGTCCTTAGCGCTACTTGAGTCAGCACTTATACGATCAGAAACGAAATACTTTCGCCCATCAAACTGTGTGTAACCAAATTCGGAAAATACGGTATTTACTGATTTCAGCGGGATTAATACATTATCCGTATCCACATTGAGCAAGTCTTTAGCTTCGGAGGCAGATTTGTTGAGCATTTTCCATTTGCCTGTTTCAGTCTGGATATTGTCCACGGCAGCTATTACACTGAGCGCAGATTTGGCATCTTCAAACTTGAAATTCCCAATGTAAATCTCCGTCAATTCATAAAGATTACTGACATCCATTTCGCCCTTTTGCCGATATAATGTATACCAATATTCTGCATCTCTGAACTCTCTTTTTTTCAGATAGGAAATTGCAAGTTTATAGGCTGCTTCTTGGGTTGGATTTTGGTCAAAAGACTTTTTATAACTGTCTATAGCCAAATCATATTCAAAAATTTCAAAATGATCGTTTGCCACAATTAAAGCTCCTTTATTAGCTGAACAACCAATTAACAATAATAAACCAAATAGAATAAAGAGGTTAACTTTCATAGTTTCTTATTAAAAATAACGTGGTGATCTTAACCGGGAACGCCTAGATGTAACGAGAAATCCCAAGGACAATTCATGGGAATTACCCACCCATAAACCAGCCATCGGATAATCGAATGAATAGCCTAACCGAAGACTTTCCCCCAGTCGAATTTCCGTTAATACCAGCAGACCTACATTATTATTATCAGCCACATATTCTGGACGATCAAATAGATGGAAACTCCTTCTGTGGCCTACTCCTACTCCAATCGCCTCGTCATACATGAATAACAGGTTAAAATCAGCTCGAGTCATCGCTCTGGAATCATCCATCAACAGTACGCTGGGTTTTAATAAGAGCCGGTCTGTAAGATCGATTATACCTCCTAAACTAAAAGTATATGATCTCTGTGGGTTGACTATTAAATCTGCATTTTCAAAATTTAAGATATTCCCTAGCACCTGATCTACCGATATTCCAAGGAACACATGCTCAGAGTAAAACAATAAGCCAAGACGAAGATCAGGATAGAATAGACTACCGCCGCCAGCACTTAGGGTTGGGTCGTCTACAACGGTAGGGTCGTAGTCTTCACTATTCATACGATAATTCACTATCCCCAAACCTGTTCCAAAGCTCAAATACGAATCAGCCCCCAACTGCAAGTGATATGCTGCATTGGCATAGAGCGAGTGCGTGCTTTGAAGACCAATTTGATCGCCCATAGCGATCACCCCGATTCCCAGATTTTGGAAGGGTAACATTCCATCGGCTGCTATCCCATAAGTTTCGGGAGCTCCTTTAATTCCACCCCATTGTCTTCTATAAAAACTTTGTACAAAGAGGTCGTTTTTATAACCTGTATAGGCGGGGTTGATATAAATAGGATTAAACAAGTACTGACTAAACTGTGGTACCTGCTGACCTACCGTGCCTTGCACTGTTATGAAAAACAATTGTATTAGGATAATCGCTTTAACTCTATTCATCTTTTATCTAAAAATTAATTTTATAGTAATATAAATTATATCCTGCCGAGAGATTTTATTATAGGGGTAAATCACTTAATCATCCACACTTTTGATCGAATTTTCCCCTATAGATTAAACTGAAAGAAATCTTACCTAACCAAGGTGATAAAGCCGGTTTTCTCATAACTGGTATTGGCACTATCGCTCCATTTAAATACATAGAAATAAGTCCCTTCTGAGAGGTTATCCCCCGTCCAATTATTGGTATATCCATCTGCTTCAAATACCAATACTCCCCAACGGTTGACAATCTGAAGCGTATTATCAGGAAAAGCTTCCAGTCCGGTAATTTCCCATCGATCATTCACCCCGTCCCCGTTGGGTGTAAATACATTTGGAAAATGAAGTTTTGTCTGAGAATGGGAAGCATCATCTTCATTGTTACTGATATCCGAATCCTCCTCCTTTGAACTTACACTAGCGAAGTTGATTACTTGACGGCTTGCCTCGACTGCCTTCACATATAGTCTCAGTTCGGCTTGCTCACCTGCCTGAAGACTATCCAACAGCCATTCAATTTTCCTGTCGGAGATAGAAAATGAAACTAATCCCTTTGTGCTTTCAGACCTAATATATTCCACTTCTGTTGGCAAAATATCGGTTGCAATCACCTCCGTGGCGGTAAATTGAGAATTGTTGGAAATGGTAAGAACATAGCTAAACTCTCTACCTACCTCAACAAACTCTTGTGACACTGTCTTCAGAATCTCAAGCTCAACCTTTTTCAATTTGATAGCGTCGGCAACAACCTCTATATCAGGTATGTTTTCGGAAGTTAGTTGTGCGATATTAACCATTTGATCAGTAAACTCAATTAAAACAAAGCTCAACTGAATCTTAACTTTTTCTCCTGGCAACATCCGATCAATCGTCACTATTAATGAATCAGAATAAACTTCAATTCTACCAGGACCTTCCATACCGACATACAATAATCCTTTGGGATAGAAGTCTGTAATGATCAGATCGTATGCTATGATTTCTCCAATATTCTCAATTGAGACATCGTATCTGATCAAGTCACCCACAGAAACAAACTCCTTAAGCAGAATTTTTGAAGCTATCAATTCCGTAGGGTTTGGAGAAAGAATGATAGAATTGACTTCTGCAAACCATGTCTGATTGTAATTGACCGAGGAAACCCAAACCTGGTTATTGATAAAACTGCCAATCAATTCCTTTTGATACTCCAAAGAAACTAAGACATCTATTGAAATTGAGTCACCTGAGTCTAACTTCTCGATTTCCCATCTCAATATACCATTCGCATTGCTCTTCGGTAATAAATTGGAGGAAATGAAAGAAAGATTGCTATCCAAGGTGTCAATGACAACCAAATTTTTGAGTGATTCAGAACCTGTGTTTTTTAGGAAAATCCTATATTGATAATCAGTCCCCACCCGCACTTCAACAGTTGGAAGAGATTTTTGTAGAATCAAACTTATGCGATTATCAGGAACTACCTCTATCTCTTCCGCACTGTCGGAATCTTCTTCCACGCCAGCCTTGTTGCGCAGCACTGCGGTATTGCCAACCAAGCCTGGCTGGGCTGACTGTGAAACACGGACACTAAGCAGATAACTTACTGTATCGCCTGGTGAAAGTCCTGAAATATTCCATTCCACCTCACGGTTTGTAGCGTTATACCTGCTACTCTCCGAAGAAATAAATTCCAGATCTGTAGCCAACACATCCACCGCACGAAACGCATCCGAATCACTCGGTCCTGCATTCCATACCCTAATTCTATAGCCAACCGTGTCACCGGGATATGCCGGATTAGTATCCAAAAGTTCCTTGGAAATCCCAACCAATGCCTTTCGCGTCACCAAAACTGGCTCAGCTTCTGCCTCAAGTACACCACCGGGGACGTCTGTACTAATCAGATCTGCTATGTTACGAACTGAAGTCCCAATCGCAAACGACGGCGAAACACGCAGACGAAGAACATAAAAAAGACTGTCACCGCCGGAAAGACTATCCAGCTGCCAGCGAATTGTATTCCCCGAGACT